>JACCDN010642677.1_pt1 | contig 124114 bp, 126 predicted proteins | sample 7441691 | NCBI WGS metagenome assembly JACCDN01 (sample SAMN15323439, study PRJNA562643) | freshwater metagenome | isolation source: river surface water | place: USA:Blue River Watershed | collected 2017-08-16 | reverse complement strand
TCCCGGCTTGCGCCGGGATGACGTTTTAAGGCCGATAGCCCTTGATATGTCGTCCCGGCGCAAGCCGGGATCCAGTGTCTTTCGTTGAGCACCCGAAAACTTCGCCCTTAACTGACCGGCATTACGCATGTACGCGCATTTGACAAATTCATCAATGACAATCCGGCGACAAAACAATCGGGTTTCAGCATGAGCAAGATGAACACCATCATACTCAGCAAGATCAATGATGCGACAGGTGCCAAGCTCGCGTATCTCAATGAATATTTCCCCACCTTGCTGAAAACCTTCAAAGCAACGAAGACACCCGAATTTAAAATCTCCGGCGCAAACACCAGCGGGCAATAGCAAGCAATGATGAGCAATGGCGAGCAACGCCATGCAGAATCAGGACAGGCAGTGATCAACGAAGCCTTTACAAGCACGGGCGAGCCATGGCCGATACTGCCGATACTGCTGATTATGTTGTTCGGGCAGTATCAGCGGTGCCGGACAGCGATATCGATACAAGACGCTCCGGGGACAACACGGCGGCATCCGACAAAAATGCAATACCCAGTAAATGTCCCTGAGCGTCCTGAACCTTGCATTGCCCGGCCGTGCCGGGTGGCAGGACGGTCGATCCCTCTTTCTGCAGCGACAAGCGTTGGCCCTGGCAAAACCGTTTTGCCAGTTCATCGGTCAGCCGGATACTCGGCAAGCGGGACAGTAAGGCATCGACTGGCAGCAATGCGGCGAATCGCCCGGAATCCGACATCGCAGCGAAGTCTTCCAGCGATACCGCCTTGCTCAAGTCCAGACTACCGGCGCTGAGTCTCCTCAACGTCGTCAAGTGCGCACCGCAGCCCAGCGCCTTGCCGATGTCTTCACCGAGTACGCGAACATACGTGCCCTTGCTGCAGGTGACCCGGATCTTCAGCACGGGCGCTGAATACGACAACACTTGCAGTTCATGAATGATGACATCGCGCGCCTCGCGCGCCAGCGTCACGCCCTCGCGTGCGTATTCATACAAGGGTTTGCCGTCGCGCTTCAAGGCCGAATACATCGGCGGTACCTGTTTGATCGGACCGCGAAACTGCGCGACCACGGTGTCGATCTGTGCTGCGCTGACCGCAACGGACCTGGTCTCGATGACCTCGCCCTCGGTGTCGCCGGTCGTGGTGGTCACGCCAAGATGGATGATGGCTTCATAGGTCTTGTCGGCATCCAGCAAGTCCTGCGCGAACTTGGTCGCCTCGCCAAAGCACAGCGGTAACAGACCCGTGGCGAAGGGATCCAGTGTGCCGGTATGGCCGGCCTTCTCGGCATTGAGCAGCCATTTCGCCTTCGCAAGCGCCTGTGTGCTGCTGATGCCGGCCGGCTTGTCGAGCAAGAGCACGCCGTGCACGGGTACGCGCTTGCGTTTTGCCACCTTGTTCATTGAGGGTAGATCAGTGTTCGTCGCTGTCGGCCGCACGCGTCGCGTTAGCTTCGTCGATCAGCTTCGACAAGGCCGCACCACGCGTGGTGGACGTATCGTGCACGAAATGCAGTTCGGGCAGGGTGTGGATATGCAGGCGCTTGCCCAATTGCGCGCGCAGGAAACCGGCAGCCTTGCGCAAGCCGTTCAAGGTGTTCTGCACTGCTGCGTCGTCATCGACCAGCGTCGTGAAGAATACTTTCGCATGCGCGTAGTCGGGCGTCAGCTGCACTTCGGTCAGGGTCACCATGCCGACGCGCGGATCCTTGACTTCCATCGCGATCAGCTGCGCCAGGTCTTTCTGGATCTGGTCAGCGACACGCTGGCTGCGGCCGGGGATGGATTTGCTGTGCTTGACCATGTTGGTAGAGAAAATGAAAGACACAGGATCGCGGCTTATGCCGGGATAACGACGTGACAGCCGTGCAGCTGTTCAGACCTCACCCCGGCGCAAGCCGGGGCCCCGTGTCTTTTCGGATTACAAGGTCCTGGCGACTTCCTGAACTTCGAACACCTCCAGCTGGTCGCCTTCCTTGATGTCGTTGTAGTTCTTCAGTTGCAGGCCGCACTCGAAACCGGCCTTCACTTCTTTCACGTCATCCTTGAAGCGCTTCAGCGAATCGAGCTCACCGGTCCACAGCACGACGTTGTCGCGCAGCAGGCGGACATGCGCACCGCGCTTGACCATGCCATCGAGCACATAGCAACCGGCGATCGCGCCGACCTTGCTGACCATGAAGACCTGGCGAATCTCGACCAAGCCCAGTGCCTGTTCGCGCTTCTCTGGCGACAGCATGCCGCCCATCGCCGCCTTGATCTCGTCGATCGCGTCGTAAATGATGTTGTAGTAGCGAATGTCGATGCCGCCGCTCTCGGCCAGCTTGCGGGCCGAGGCATCTGCGCGCACGTTGAAGCCGAGAATGACGGCCTTCGATGCAAGCGCGAGGTTGACGTCCGATTCGCTGATGCCACCGACTGCCGCGTGCACGACCTGCACACGCACTTCGGACGTCGACAGCTTCTGCAACGAGCTGACCAGCGCTTCCTGCGAACCCTGCACGTCGGCCTTGATGATCAGCGCCAGGTTCTTCACCTCGCCTTCGGTCATCTGCTCGAACATGTTTTCGAGCTTCGCGGCCTGCTGCTTCGCGAGCTTCACGTCGCGGTACTTGCCCTGCCTGAACAGTGCAATCTCGCGTGCCTTGCGCTCGTCTGCCAGCACCATCGCTTCTTCACCGGCAGCCGGCACTTCCGTCAGACCCTGGATCTCGACCGGGATCGACGGACCCGCTTCGGTGATGTTCTTGCCGTTCTCGTCCAGCATCGCGCGCACGCGGCCGTACGACGAACCCGCCAGCACAATGTCGCCACGCTTCAGCGTACCGGACTGCACCATGATGGTGGCGACCGGACCACGGCCCTTGTCGAGTTTCGCTTCAATGACCAGGCCCTTGGCCGGTGCTTCGACCGGTGCGGTCAGCTCCAGCACTTCAGCCTGCAGCAGCACGTTCTCGAGCAGCGTGTCGATGCCTTCGCCAGTCTTGGCCGACACCGGAATGAACGGCGATTCGCCGCCGTATTCTTCCGGCACCACGCCCTCGGCGACCAGTTCCTGCTTCACGCGGTCCGGGTTCGCGCCCGGCTTGTCGATTTTGTTCACCGCAACCACCAGCGGTACGCCGGCAGCTTTCGCATGCGAGATCGCTTCCTTCGTTTGCGGCATCACGCCGTCATCGGCGGCAACCACCAGGATGACGATGTCGGTCGCCTTCGCGCCACGCGCACGCATCGCGGTAAACGCTTCGTGACCCGGGGTATCGAGGAAGGTGATCATGCCGCGTGCGGTATCGACGTGATACGCACCGATGTGCTGCGTAATGCCGCCGGCTTCGCCTGCGGCCACTTTGGCACGACGGATGTAATCGAGCAGCGAAGTCTTGCCGTGATCAACGTGGCCCATCACGGTCACCACCGGTGCGCGCGGCTTGAGCTCGGCATCAACATGTTCGACACCGGTGTCGAGCAGCGCTTCCGGATCATCCAGCTTCGCGGCATGCGCGATGTGACCCATTTCCTCGACCACGATCATCGCGGTTTCCTGATCCAGCACCTGGTTGATGGTGACCATCTGGCCCAGCTTCATCAGTTGCTTGATGACCTCGGCTGCCTTCACGGACATCTTGTGCGCCAGTTCGGCCACGGTGATGGTTTCCGGCACGTGCACTTCGCGCACGATGGCTTCGGTCGGCTGCTGGAAATTCGATTCACGATCATCGTGATGATTGTTGCGGCGTCCGCGCGGACCCGCACGCCAGCCATCGCGACCGCCGGACGGCGCACCGCGGGTCTTGATGCCACCCGCACCGCGCTTCTTTTCGTCCTGCCAGGTCGACGACACATTGGCCGACTTGATCGATTTCTTTTCGCCCGGCTTGGCATCTTTCTTGTCGGCCGGCTTCTTGTCGCCGGTGGTGGCCGGACGATGCAGCGTGCCCTCGGCACGCGCTGCGGGCGCCGGCTCCGGCGCCTTGATCACCTTGCGCGGCGAATTCATCATCGCCTTGATCTGTGCGACTTCGTCGGCGACAGCCTTGCGTGCCTGTTCGGCAGCAGCAGCGCGCGCAGCCGCCGCGGTGGCGGCAGCCGCTGCAGCGGCAGCGGCTTCCTGCTCGGCTGCCGACGGTACCGCCGGCGTCGATGACGTGGACGATGTCGCCGGTGCAGCCGCACTGGCGGCGGCAGCGGCAGCCGCTTCGGCAGCCTCCCGCGCGAGCATGGCTTCGCGTTCGACTTCGGCGACGCGCTCGGCTTCCAGCTTCGCGAGACGTTCCTGTTTTTCGCGCAGATCGGCTTCCTGACGGGCGATCAGCTCGGCCTGACGGCGCGCGTCTTCATCACGACGCGCCTGTTCGGCTTCGTCAATGATCGGGGCTGCAGCTTTCGCTGCTTCCGGCTCCGCGACCGGCGCATCGTCACGCTTGACGAAAGTGCGCTTCTTGCGAACCTCGACCTGGATGGTGCGCGACTTGCCGCTGGCATCGGCCTGCTTGATCTCGGTGGTTTCCTTGCGCGTCAGCGTGATTTTCTTTTTCTCGCTGTCCGCCGCGACACCGTGCACCTTGCGCAAATGCCCGAGCAGCTTGTCCTTGTCATCCTTGGACAAGGAATCCTCGGCCGAACTCTTGTCGACACCGGCGTCGCGCAGCTGCTTGAGCAGCACGTCGGCCGGCATCTTCAGTTCGGCGGCAAATTGGGCTACGTTGTTACTCGCCATTCAGTCCTCTTTTCTTGTGACGCTCTGCGCTCTGATGATGTTCGTCGGTTCGTTCACTTGGTCTCGGCGAGGTTCCACACGTGTGCCTGCAAAGCCTTGGCACGGTCGTCGTACTTCGCGTCGATCAGACGCATGTCATCGTCGGTCACATCTTTGAATTCGCTGTCGATCAGCTCGCGTGCGCGGTCGGCCGGCAGTGCGAGGATCGCGCCAAACTCGTCATAGGCGAGGTTGGCGAACTGTTCGAGGGTCTTCACGCCCGCCAGGCCAAGCTTGCCGGCAGTCACGCGGTCCATGCCTTCAAGGTTGACCAGCGCATCTTCCATGCCTTCCAGGCCTTCTTCGGAAGCGATCGCCTCGGTCACCAGCGCATCGCGCGCGCGGTTGCGCAGCTCGTTGACGGTATCTTCGTCGAAGGCTTCGATCTCGAGCATTTCCTGGATAGGCACGTACGCGATCTCTTCCAGCGTCGAGAAACCTTCCTGCGCGAGGATGTCCGCGACTTCCTCGTCCACATCCAGCTTTTCCATGAACAGGCCGCGGATCACCGCCGTCTCCGACGCTGCCTTGTCGGCCGATTCTTCGGCGGTCATGATGTTGATCTGCCAGCCGGTCAGTTCGGACGCAAGGCGCACGTTCTGGCCGCCGCGACCGATCGCGATCGCGAGGTTTTCCTCGTCGACCACCACATCCATCGCATGCTTGTCTTCGTCAACGACGATCGACGACACATTGGCCGGCGCCAGCGCGCCAATCACGAATTGCGCCGGATCGTCAGACCACAGCACGATGTCAACGCGCTCGCCACCGAGTTCGCCGGTGACGCTCTGCACGCGCGAACCGCGCATGCCGACGCAGGTGCCGATCGGATCGATGCGCTTGTCATTGGTGAAGACGGCAATCTTCGCGCGCACGCCCGGGTCGCGCGCCGCCGATTTGATTTCAAGCAGGCCCTGCTCGATCTCGGGCACTTCGAGCTCGAACAGCTTCATGATGAATTCAGGTGCCGTGCGCGACAAGATCACTTGCGGGCCGCGTGCATTGCGGTCGATGCGCAGGATGTACGCACGCGCACGGTCGCCGATGCGCAGGTTTTCTTTCGGGATCATCTGGTCACGCGGCAGGCGCGCTTCGATCTTGCCCGATTCGATGATCGCGTCGCCGCGTTCCATGCGCTTGATGGTGCCGGTCACGAGGGCGTCGCCGCGCTCGAGGAAATCGGCGAGGATCTGCTCGCGCTCGGCATCGCGAATGCGCTGCAGCACGACTTGCTTGGTGTCTTGCGCAAAGCGGCGACCGAATTCGACGGACTCGATCGGCTCTTCGATGTAATCGTCGACTTCGATGTCGTCGATCTGTTCTTTCGCTTCGAACAGCAGGATTTCCTGGTCGGGCAGTTGCAGGCCGGCTTCGTCGGGCACCACATGCCAGCGACGGAAGGATTCGAATTCACCGGTCTCGCGATCGATCGCGACACGCACGTCCACGTCGCCCTCATAGCGCTTCTTGGTGGCCTGCGCGAGCGCATGCTCGAGCGCGCCAAAGACGACTTCCTTGTCGACGTTTTTCTCACGCGCCAGCGCATCGACCAGCAACAAAATTTCGCGACTCATTTGCGACTCCTGAAATCCACTTTTGGCACCAAACGTGCCTTGTCCACTTCCGCCAGCGAAAACTCCAGCATCGCTGGCCCTTCATTACCTTCAAATTCCAGTTTCAGCGTGTCGCCTTCGGGCGCGTGCAGCACGCCCTGAAAGGACTTGCGGTTCTGCGCGCCCGGCATCGCCATGCGCAGCTTCACCACCGCCTCCTGGCCTGCGAAGCGCGCGTAATCGGACAGCTTCTTCAGCGGCCGATCCAGTCCCGGCGACGACACTTCGAGACGCTCGTAATTCGCGTTCTCAACCGTCAGCACGTGCAGCAGCTGGTGCGTGACCTTTTCGCAGTCCTCGACCGTCACGAAACGGTCTTCGGCAGCCGGCACATCGATGTACACACGCAGCAGGCCGCGTGCGGCCTGCTCGAAGTCCACCAGCTCGTAGCCCATGCCGGTCACGGTTTTTTCAATCAGCGCGGAGAGCACCAGCTGATACCTCTTCAAACTTTTTAAGAAAAAAAAAATGGGCATCTGCCCATCTTTTTATGTTGCCGCCGCAGGCGCGGACGCCCGTGGCTTTGTTAAGTGCCTGATTATATGCGATTTGACACCGCACTGCAATGCACAACCGGCAGCCATTCGGCACGCACCCGACGCCGCCGTCTTGTCAAAACCGGAACAGGGAGATGATCGACCGAGGCCTGCCATGCTGGCCCTGCCCCGGTGTCGAGCGCGAGCTCAGCCGCGCGAGCGGCGACGACCCTGGCCGCCGCCGGCACCATAGCGATCGCCGGTCCAGACGCCGACGCTGCCGGCCGCACCGGCAGCACCGCGTCGCTGTCCACCGCGATTGCGGTTGCCCTGGCCACCATTGCCGGCACCCGGGAAACCGAGCGCGGTCTGCAACGGGTCCGGCTGGCGCGGTTTGCCCTGGCGCTTGCCGTTGCGGTCTGCATGGCGATCGGTATTGCCATTCACGGGGCGATTCGCATTGCCACCGGCATAGCCAATCGCGTTGCCATTCACGTCACCGTGGCCCTTGCCATGGCGCGGGCCACCCTTCTGGCCGCCCTTGCCTTTGGACGTCTGCTTCTGGCCGCCAGCCTTCGCGCCAAGACCGCTGGCCGTCATCAGGTTGCGGACGGCGTGCTCGTCCAGTTCTTCCCAGCGACCGCGCTTGAGGTTGCTGGGCAGGGTCAGTGCGCCGTACCGGGTGCGGATCAGGCGCGACACCGTCAGGCCGACGGCCTCGAACATGCGGCGCACCTCGCGGTTGCGGCCTTCTGAAATCGTCACGCGGTACCACTTGTTGACGCCTTCGCCGCCGCCATCAGCGATCTTGTTGAAACTCGCCGGACCATCATCCAGCTCGACGCCTGACAGCAGCTTCTGGCGCATCCCTTCTTCCAGCTCGCCCAGCGTGCGCACGGCGTATTCACGCTCGATGCCATAACGCGGATGCATCAGGCGGTTCGCGAGATCGCCGGAGGTCGTGAACAGCAGCAGGCCTTCGGTGTTGAAATCGAGGCGGCCGACGGCCAGCCATTTGCCGGTCTTCATGTTGGGCAGTCGATCGAACACGGTGGCGCGCCCTTCCGGGTCGCTGCTACTGACGATTTCGCCCGCCTGTTTGTGATAGATGAGCACGCGCGGCGGCTTGCTGCTGACCTTGCGTTGCACCAGCTTGCCATTGATGCGGACCTGATCGGTCGGCAGGATACGCTGCCCGATATGGGCCGGCTCGCCATTCACCGACACACGGCCGGCGATGATCAGTTCTTCCATGTCGCGCCGCGAGCCCAGGCCGGCTTCTGCCAGCACCTTGTGAAGCTTGGGCGCATCGTCATCTGCGGTCAGGTCGCGGCGTACGGTTTTCTGCTTGCTGCTACCGGCGCCGTCATCGGCAGCTAGGTGGTCGAATGCATCGGAGGTGACGAAGCTGAACACGGCGTCGGCATCATTGCCGCCCTTGCGCTGCGCCCCTGGCTGGCCTGGGTGACGCGCGGGACCTTGCTGGCGACCCTGCTGCGCGTTGCGGCCCTTGCGCGGGTTGGCTTGATTGCCCGGATGCGCCGGGTTGCCCGGATTGCCTTGGTTACCCTGAGGGCGGTCGCCGCGCTGGCGACCCTGGCTCTGCTTGCCACGGCGCTGCTGGCCCTGGCGCGGCGCGCGCCCTTCGCTGGCCTCAGCGGCTTCGGCGGCTGCGGCGCCAACGCCTGTCGACGGCTCGCCATCCGTGCGCGGCATGCCGTCGTCCGCATGGCCTTCACCCTGGTCGGCGGCCCGGCGCCCGCCACGTTCGGTATTTTTTGCCGGGTTGCGCGAGCGGCGCAGCGAGCGCGGTCCGCGCACGCCGCGGCGCGGCGATTTCTTGTCCGGGGACTGCCCGGCGTCGTTGTCGGCGCCGTCGGCGCCCGCGGTATCGGGCGCCGTGGCCTGTTGCGGATCAGTGGGTGCTTGACTGGTCATCTTTCGGTTCTGGCGTAGGTTCGTCGTGCTCCGCACCTGATGCGGTGCCAGGCTCTGCGGCGGAAGCTTCGTCGTCCGTTCCTGCCGGATCTTCTTGCTCTGTGTCTGCGTATTCATGCATGGATGCGGTGACCTCGGCTTGCGCGTCATCGGCGTCAGCATCATCGGCATCGTCTTCGTCAGCGTCATCGCCCTCATCGGCGTGATCGCCGTTGGCGGCTGCGTCGTCACCGGCTTGCGCCACCGAGACCGGCTGCACATCGGCATCGGCTTCGGCATCACCGCCGTCGAAATCGATGCTGGCCTGATCGAGCGTCGCCTGCAGGCTCTGCTCCATCGCCTGCATCGCATTCTCCGGTCCGCCCGGCATGTTTTCCTGACCGACGGCTTGCAGCGGCGGCAGTTCTTCCAGCGACGACAGACCGAGGTCATCGAGGAATTGCCGGGTCGTCGCCAGCAGTGCCGGACGACCCGGCACATCGCGATGGCCGATCACATCGACCCAGCCACGATCTTCCAGCATCTTGATCGTCTGCGAATTGACCGCAACGCCACGAATGTCTTCAATATCGCCGCGCGTCACCGGCTGACGATACGCAATGATGGCCAGCGTTTCCAGCGTCGCGCGCGTGTACTTCGGCGGCTTCTCCGGGTTCAGCCGGTCGAGGAAGACTTTCATCTCCGCGCGGCTCTGGAAACGCCAGCCATGGGTCAGCTTCACCAGCTCGACACCACGTCCTGCCCATTCCTGCTGCAGCTCGGCCAGCATCGCCTTGATGGCGTCGGCATCGACCACGAATTCGGGCTCAGCCTCCTGCTCAATGTCTTGCTCGATGTCTTGCTCGATGTTTTGCTCGACGTTTTGCTCGCCGTCCTGATCCTGCTGCGCGCCCTGTGCATCAGCTGCATCCTCTGCGTCGCGTTCGCTGCCTTCGTCACCGGCATCGTCGTCCGCAAGCGCTGCGGCAGCATCTGCATCGTGATCAGCATCGCCATCGACTTCGACTTCGACTTCGACATCGACATCGACATCGACCTCGGCCTCCGTGTCACCCTCCGCCGTAACGGCAACATCCGCCGATGCACGCGCTGATGCAGCCGCCTTCGCCGGCTTGGGCGCAGCGACCACTTCAAGGCCGGTAATGAACAGTTTCTTCAAGTCGTTGACCGACAGGGCCTCGTGAGTGCACAGCAGCGCAGTCTCGAGGACTTTTTTCGCCTCAGCGGTATTCATCTACGATTCTTGTCGTACTGGTTGGTTGCAGTGGGCAGGTCAAATTCACGGCCTGCATCAAGGATGCCGCAGGCTCAAACAGAAGGTGATGCTGGCGAACCAGGGCCGCGTTGTGGATTTTTGTTGGGGCCGCTGGCGTCTGTGCGCCGGTAAGACTGGTGATCCGTCGGGAGCCGCCTGCTGCCTGAGTCGCCATGGCGCGGGGCTGGGGACCACGTTGCGCGTGATTATAGGGCAACTCACCCCTGATGTCATTGCCCTAAGGTACAAATGCAACAAGGGGCATCACACCAGGCGCATCACATCCGGCGAACGACAAGCCAAGGCAAGTCCTGAGTCCTGAGTCCTGAGCCCTAAAGCAGCAAGGCCCGGATCAATGATCCGGGCCTTGCTCCTCGTATCTGGTTGCGGGGACAGGATTTGAACCTGTGACCTTCGGGTTATGAGCCCGACGAGCTGCCAGACTGCTCCACCCCGCGTCTGAAGAATGAAATGATACAAGGTATTGCGCTGCAATGCAAATCTGCTTTGCACCAAGGTGCGAGTGCTACACTCGCACTCGCTTGCTCACCGTGCAGTCACCCGCCTCCATCCCTTGCATGCGCCCATGAATTTCTGTTCCGACTGCGGTCAACCCGTGACCCGGCGCGTGCCGCCTGATGACAATCGCCTGCGCGATGTCTGCGCACATTGCGGCACCGTGCATTACCAGAATCCCAAGATGGTGATCGGCAGCATTCCGGTGTGGGACCTGGCAGGCGATACACGCATCTTGCTGTGCCGACGCGCGATCGAACCGCGCCATGGCTACTGGACTTTGCCGGCCGGGTTCATGGAAAACGAAGAAACGACTGCCGAGGCCGCGCAGCGCGAAACCATGGAAGAAGCCGGCGCGCGCATCGAACTGCAGGAACTGTTCTCCCTGCTGAATGTGCCGCATGTCCATCAGGTACACCTGTTCTATCGTGCGCGTCTGCTCGATCTCGACTTTGAAGCCGGCACTGAAAGTCTGGAAGTGAAGCTGTTCGCCGAGCACGAGATTCCCTGGGACGACCTGGCATTTCCGACCGTATCGCATACGCTGAAGCTGTTCTTCACTGATCTGACGGCACACCGCCAGGGTGGCGGCTTCGGTTTCCACACGATGGACATTCGCAAGCGTATGCGCGAATGAAAAAAGCGCGGCCGAGGTGCGCTTTTTGTTGAACGCCTGCGACGCCATCACCAGCGCGATGCTGGCGCGCCATGCTCACCCGCGTTACCAGCTCGATTCGCGCTCCGGCGTCGCCGTGATCTTGTGGATCGACAGGTCCGCACCTTCGTATTCCTGCTCCTGATCGAGACGAATACCTACCAGCTGCTTCAGCACGCCATACACAATCCAGCCACCGAGCACCGCGACCACGATACCGATTGCCGTGCCGGCCAGCTGCGACATCAGGCTCACGCCGCCGATGCCGCCGAAAGCTTTCTGACCAAAGATGCCCGCTGCAATACCGCCCCAGGCACCGCACAAGCCATGCAGCGGCCACACACCGAGTACGTCATCGATCTTCCAGCGATTCTGCGTCAGCGTGAACATCCACACAAACACTGCACCGGCGACTGCGCCGGTCGCCAATGCGCCCAGCGGATGCATCAGGTCGGAACCGGCGCAGATCGCCACCAGTCCCGCCAGCGGGCCGTTGTACGCAAAACCGGGGTCGTTCCTGCCGAGCAGTACCGCGACCAGTGTGCCGCCGACCATCGCCATCAGCGAGTTCATCGCGACCAGGCCATTCATCTTGTCCAGCGTTTGCGCGCTCATCACATTGAAGCCGAACCAGCCCACCGCGAGTATCCACGCGCCCAGCGCAAGGAAAGGAATGCTCGACGGCGGATGCGCAGCGATGGCGCCATCCTTGGAATAACGCCCGTGGCGTGAGCCGAGCAGGATCACTGCCGGCAATGCGGCCCAGCCGCCCACGGCATGCACCACCACCGAGCCGGCAAAATCATGGAAAGCAGCGCCGAAGTGCGCTTCCAGCCAGGGCTGGATGCCGAAACGGTTGTTCCACGCGATGCCTTCGAAGAACGGGTAGATCAGCCCCACCAGCACGGCGGTCGCGATCAGCTGCGGATGGAAGCGCGCGCGCTCCGCAATACCACCCGAGATGATGGCCGGGATCGCGGCCGCAAAGGTCAGCAGGAAGAAAAACTTCACCATCTCGAAGCCGCTCTTCTCGGCCAGCACCTCGGCACTGGCAAAGAAATTGACCCCGTACGCGATGCTGTAGCCGACGAAGAAGTAGGCGATCGTCGACACAGCGAAATCGACTAATATCTTCACGAGCGCATTCACCTGGTTCTTCTTGCGCACCGTACCCAGCTCCAGAAATGCGAAGCCGGCGTGCATCGCCAGGATCATGATGGCGCCCAGCAGTATGAACAGCGTGTCCGCGCCGGTGCGGAATGAATCCATGAAAATCTCCCTTTTTGGGTGCAGGTTGAATTCGAAGCCCTGCGTTGAAGCAATTTCCGTACCGTTTTGGTGCCCACGAGCATTGATTGCAAGTCATTGATTGGCATGGATTTTTATTTTCATCGCTTCATCCGCCTTCCTGCTTGCACAGCTACGGTGCAAATTCACGTCCTGAATTGGTGAGCATGCCCATCCCCTGGCTGGAACCTGATTCGCCATTTCCCGATCCCGCCCAGGCACTGACGGAGCGCGATGGCGCGCCCGGCCTGCTCGCCGCCGGCGCCGACCTGTCGCCGGAGCGCTTGCTGCTGGCTTATCGCAGCGGCATCTTCCCGTGGTTTTCCGAGCACCAGCCCATCCTGTGGTGGAGCACCGACCCGCGCATGGTGCTGATGACTGATGCTTTTCGTGTCTCCCACAGCCTGAAAAAGCTGTTGAAGAAGGTCGACCGCAGCATGGCCGAGGGCGGCCCGCTGCAGGTGCGCTTCGATTCGGCATTCCGGCAGGTGATCGAAGCCTGCGCCGACTGGCGGCCCGGCAGCGGCGGCACCTGGATCTCGCCGCAGATCATCGACGGCTACTGTGCGCTGCATGCGCTGGGCCATGCGCATTCGGCCGAGCTGTGGATCGATGGCGAGCTGGCCGGCGGCGCCTACGGGGTCAGCATCGGGCGCATGTTTTATGGCGAGTCCATGTTTGCGCGCCGCACCGATGCCTCCAAGGTCGCGCTGGCCTATCTCGTACATTTCCTGCGTGAACACGGCGTCGCCATGATCGACTGCCAGCAGGAGACCGACCATCTCGCGTCGCTGGGCGCCAGCCCGATACCGCGCGAGCGCTTCCTGCAGTTGATGCAAACGGCACTGTCGCAACCGGCGATTGTCGAATGGGCACCGAAGCCGGTGTATCGCGACCCGGCGAACTGCCAGCCTTTGCACAACGACGCGCTCTCAGTGTAAATTTGCAGCCATGACGCATCTCAAGGACCTGCCCTTCTCGACGCTGCAGTTCTACGCGACGGCGCCGTACCCGTGCAGCTACCTTGACGAACGTCAGGCGCGCTCGCAAGTGGCCACGCCATCGCACCTGATCAATGCCGATGTTTATTCGGAACTGGTCAAGAACGGCTTCCGTCGCAGCGGCATCTTTACCTACCGCCCGTATTGCGACGGCTGCCAGGCCTGCACGCCGGTGCGCGTGAATGCGCTGCAGTTCGAAGCCAACCGCAGCCAGCGCCGCGCATGGCGGCAGCACCAGGACCTGAAGGCCTCGGTATCGCGCCTCGCGTATGCACATGAGCATTACGAACTTTATTTGCGCTACCAGGCGGTGCGCCATGCAGGCGGCGGCATGGACCAGGACAGCCGCGACCAGTATGCGCAGTTCCTGTTGCAGAGCAAGGTCAACACGCGCCTGGTCGAATTCCGTGATACCGACGGCACACTGCGCATGGTCAGCATCATCGACGTGCTCGATGACGGCCTGTCGTCGGTGTATACCTTCTTCGATCCCGACCTCGAAAAATCCAGCCTCGGCACCTACAACGTGCTGTGGCAGATCGAGCAGGCGCGCCAACTCGACATCCCCTATGTCTATCTCGGCTACTGGATCGCCGAGAGCGGCAAGATGAATTACAAGACCAACTTCCGGCCGATCGAAGCGCTGCGCCGCGGCCGCTGGGAAACGCTGGCGGTATAAGCTGCGGGCACAAGCCAGCGACGCCGCTGGCGAACAACGCGACGACACGGCACGGCTGCGCGCTTCACGGCAATGCGCACAGGTAAAATGTGCAGGTTCATCCATCAACCTGCGCACCCGCCAGCACCATCGTGTCCGATTTCCCGTATTCCCTTGCCCGCCCGCTGCTGTTCTCGCTCGATCCCGAGACTGCGCACAACCTGACCCTGCCCGCATTGCGCCGCGCCCATGCGATGGGCCTGACCGCGTTGCTGCCTCGCCCGCCCGCTGACCCGCGCACCGTGATGGGCATACGCTTCCCCAATCCGGTCGGTCTGGCGGCCGGGCTCGACAAGGATGGCGCGTACATCGACGGACTGGCAGGGCTGGGCTTCGGCTTCATCGAAGTCGGTACCGTGACACCGCGTGCGCAACCGGGCAATGCGAAGCCGCGCATGTTCCGGCTGCCGCAGGCAAACGCGATCATCAACCGCATGGGCTTCAACAATGGCGGCGTCGATGCGTTCGTGCGCAATGTGCAGGCATCGCGCTTCTATCAGGAAAAGCTGGGCGTGCTGGGCCTGAACATCGGCAAGAATGCCGACACCCCGATCGAGCGCGCCACTGACGATTACCTGCTGTGCCTGGAAAAGGTGTATCCGTACGCGGCCTATGTCACGGTGAACATCTCGTCGCCGAACACGAAGAACTTGCGCCAGTTGCAGCAGGCATCCGAGCTGGATGAATTGCTGGCCAAGCTGAAAGGCACACAGGCAAAGCTGGCCGACCAGCACGGTCGCTATGTGCCCGTGGTGCTGAAGATCGCGCCCGATCTGGATGACGAACAAGTGAAGACGATTGCCGATGCACTGCTGCGGCACCGGATCGATGGCGTGATCGCAACCAACACCACCATCACGCGCGACGCGGTGCAAGGCCAGTCGCATGCGGATGAAGCCGGCGGCCTCTCCGGCGCACCCGTGCTGACATTGTCGAACCGCGTGATCGCCGGACTGAAGCAGGAACTCGGCACGCAAATCCCCATCATCGGCGTCGGCGGCATCCTGTCCGGTGCCGATGCCCAGGCCAAGATCGCAGCAGGCGCCAGCCTGGTACAGCTGTACACCGGCCTGATCTATCGCGGCCCTGCACTGGTGAATGAATGCGCGAAGGCGCTGGCCGCGCGCTGAACAGGTATTGCAGCACCCGATAGCATCAACAACACGACACGGAGACAAGCATGGACAAGGTTCAACTCGGCACCAGTGACCTGATGGTGTCGAAAGTCTGCCTCGGTACGATGACCTTTGGCGAACAGAACACCGAAGCCGATGGCCACAGCCAGCTCGACTACGCGGTGGCGCATGGCGTCAACTTCATCGACACCGCCGAGGTCTATCCGGTGATGCCGCGCGCGGAAACCCAGGGCGCCACCGAGCGCATCATCGGCAGCTGGCTGAAGAAGACCGGCAAGCGCGATCAGATCATCCTCGCCAGCAAGATCGCAGGACCGTCGTACATGACCTGGATACGCGAAGGCAAGAACAACTTCGACCGCAAGAACATTCGGCTTGCGATCGAAGGCAGCCTGAAGCGCCTGCAGACCGATTATCTCGATCTGTACCAGCTGCACTGGCCGAGCCGCAATGTGCCCATCTTCGGCCAGCAATTCTTCAACCGCGACAAAGAGCGACCGAGCGTGGACATCGGCGAGACGCTGGAAGCGCTGGCCGAGCTGATCGACGAAGGCAAGATCCGCCATATCGGCGTATCGAATGAAAGCGCATGGGGCGTGTCGGAGTTCATCTACCATGCACAGGTCTACGGATTGCCGCGCATCGTATCGATCCAGAATGCCTACCATCTGGCGAACCGCTCGTTTGAGAGCGGACTGGATGAGACCTGCTTCCGCGAAGAGGTTGGCCTGTTAGCTTACAGCCCGCTGGCCTTTGGCCAGCTGACCGGCAAGTACATCGAAAACCCGAAAGCGCATGGCCGGCTGACCGTGTTCCCGCCCAACTGGAGCCCGCGCTACATGCGCCCGCGCGTGATCGAAGCGACCAAGCGTTACATGGCGATTGCAAAAGATCACGGCATGAGCGCCACCGAACTGGCGCTGGCCTGGTGCTACACCCGTAATTTCGTCGCATCGACCATCATCGGCGCGACGACGGTCGAACAGCTGAAGATCGATATTGATGCTTACCAGATCAGGCTGTCGGACGAGGTGGTGAATGCGGTGAACGAAGTGCACTTCGATTTCACGAACCCGGGGCTGTGAGCCCGAGCAGCACGGTTTGTAAACGGCGAGTCACCGGGCACCGGCTTGCGCCGGTGCGACGAATAGCGGCCTGATCCCGCAATCTGGGCCGGGATGGCGTATCGCGAGCTCCGGTCTCTCGAGCGTCATCCCGGTGACTACCGGGATGCAGCGGCGTTCAACTCAGGAACAGTGGCAGTACGATCACGCCCCAGGTCACCAGCGCAAAAAAGCAGCACAGCATGACCGCAGCGCTGCCCTGGTCTTTCGCATTCTTGGACAAGGGATGACGGTCGAGAGACACGCGGTCGACCACCGCTTCGATCGCCGAGTTGATCAACTCGACCACCAGGATCAGCACCAGCACACCCACCAGTGCGAGTTTCTCCAGCACCGACACCGGCAACAGCAGCGCGACTACCCCACCGGGGACCACCACCATCAGCTCCTGCCGGAACGCATGCTCATACTGCCATGCGACCCGGTAGCCATCGATCGAATAGCGGAGCGCAGCGAAGATACGCTTGAGGCCGCGCTTGCTCTTGAATTCGCTATGGACTTGCCGGCTGTCGGTCTGCTGTCTCTCCGTCTGCTGCCTGTCGGTCTGCTCGCTATCGGCCATGAATTAGTGGTGTTTGCGCTCTCGGTACAGCTCAGTGAAGGTCTTGCCCGGCGGCGCCGGCATGTCGCGATTATCCGTCCAACCGCCGGCCATCGGCAATGCATGGATCATCTTGCCATGACCGCCCCACAGCTTCAGCACGCGCGCGGCCATCTTCGTCGCCAGGCGATACAGCGTCGGGCGCTTCGCGAAGAAAGCCCACACGCTGAATGCGAAGTATTCATACACCGGGCGCAGGCCCTTCTTGAACTGCTTTTCGCGCAGCTTGCGCAGCAGGTCCGGCAGTGGAATCTTCACCGGGCACACCACATGACATTCACCGCACAGCGTGGAAGCCTGCGGCAAGTCCATCGCTTTCTCGACACCGACATACGATGGCGTCAGCACGCTGCCCATCGGTCCCGGATAGACCCAGCCATAGCTGTGGCCACCGATCTTCTGGTACACCGGGCAGTGGTTCATGCAGGCGCCGCAGCGTATGCAGCGCAGCATCTCTTCGAACTCGGAACCGATCAGGCCGGTGCGGCCGCCATCGACCAGCACGAAGTACATGTGCTCGGGACCATCTTTCTCGTCCTTCGCGCGCGGGCCGGTGAGCAGCGAGAAGTAGTTGGAAATCGACTGACCCGTGGCCGAGCGCGGCAACAGGCGCATCACGGTCGCGAGGTCGGCCAGCGTCGGCAGCACCTTCTCGATGCCGGTGACGACCACATGCACCTTCGGCGGCTTGATGGTGCACATGCCCTCATTGCCTTCGTTGGTGACCACCGCCACCGAGCCGGATTCGGCAATGACGAAGTTACCGCCGGTGACGCCCATGTCCGCCGACAGGAAATGCGGACGCAGCACCTCGCGCGCTTCACGCGTCATCGCAGCGATATCGGTCTGGCGCGGCTTGTTGTGCACCTTCGCGAACAGGTCGGCGATTTCATCCTTGTCCTTGTGGACCACCGGCGCAATGATGTGCGACGGCGCTTCGTTGTCGTTGATCTGCAGGATGTACTCGCCGAGGTCGGTCTCGACCGGCGTCACGCCGACCGCTTCCAGCGCCTTGTTCAGCGCCATCTCTTCGGACACCATCGACTTCGATTTGATGACCTTCTTCACGTCGTGCTTCTGTGCGATCTGCACAACCAGCTTCGACGCGTCTTCGGCACTCTCGGCGAACAGCACCGTCGCGCCGCGGCGGGTCGCTTCCTTTTCGAAGGTTTCGAGCCAGACGTCGAGGTTCTTGATCGCACGCATGCGGCGCTCGATCGCGGCGTCGCGCGTGCCTTCGAAATCATCCAGCTCGGTAATGGCCGACGCGCGTGCGGTGACAAACTTGGTCGACAGCTTTTTCAAGTTCTGTTGCAGGCGCTGATCCGCCAGCTTCTGGCCGGCGCGCGCCTTGAAGTGCATGGACTGGACTTGCATCAGGCATCTCCTGCGAGGACTTCGGCCACGTGCAGCACGCGGGTGGTGGTGTCACCGGTACGGCGCAAACGGCCTTCGATATTGAGCATGCAACCGAGGTCGCCGAGCACGACCGCATCGGCGCCGCTGGCGTGGATGTGTTCGCATTTCTCGTCGACGATGGCCGTCGAGATATCGCCATACTTGACCGCGAAGGTGCCGCCGAAGCCGCAGCAGGCGCGTGCCTGTTCCATCTCCTTCAGTTGCACACCGTCGCGCTTGGCGATCAGTTCGCGCGGCTGCTGCTGCACGCCCAGCTCGCGCAGGCCGCAGCAGGAATCGTGATAGGTCACCGTGCCCTTGAACGCACCCGATGCCGCAGCCGGCAGCTTGTCGATCTTCGCGACATTGACGAGGAAGTCGGTGAGTTCATACACGCGCTCCTTCAGCCGCGCATAGCGCGCGAGCTGCGCCGGATGGCCGGCGAGGATGTCGTCGTAATGGGTCTTGATGGTGCCGCCGCAGGAGCCGGACGGGATCACCACATAATCGACGCCTTCGAAATCGTCGAGGAATTTTTCGGCCAGCACGCGCGCGGCATCCTTGTTGCCGCTGCTGTAGGCGGGCTGCCCGCAGCAGGTTTGCCCTTCAGGCACGACCACCTCGCAACCCGCCGCTTCGAGCAGCTTGATTGCGGAAAATCCTATCCCGGGACGCATCACGTCCACCAGGCACGTCACCATCAGTCCGACACGCATGTGTATCCTTGCAGTGAAAGGTATTTCTTGGAGTTCTTGTTGGCGTTTTTCTTGGCGTCTTTGCTGGCGCTGCTGCTTTGCTGTTGCCTTGCTATTGCCATGCTATTGCCATGCTATTGCCTCGCCATTGCTGGTATGTCGGCACCTGACATGGCCAGCAAGACAATATGGAATTATCCGTCGAACGACCGTCCGTAAGCCTGCTGCGCACGATGAAAAATATTTGCGCTGCGATGGTTTTCACGAAGGCGGCCTTTGCCTGCCGTGGGGCGACCGTCGTCCGGCCTGCGTGCCGGGGCGCACTGGGCAGCGGATGTCCGGGGCGGCCCGACGGGGTTTCAGCTCTTGTAACAGCGTTTCGCATTGTGGTATAAAACGATTTATTGCATCGCACCAACCACATAATGAAACCCGAAACGCCCGCCGCCGAAAAGACATCGATCCAGGTGATCGAGCGCATGATGACGCTGCTCGACGCGCTCGCCAGCTATCCCGACCCGGTCAGCCTGAAAGAGCTGTCGGCCGCGACCGGCCTGCACCCGTCCACCGCGCATCGCATCCTGAACGACATGGTGGCCAAGCGCTTCGTCGATCGTGCCGAGCCCGGCAGCTACCGTCTTGGCATGCGGCTGCTGGAACTGGGCAATATCGTGAAGAGTCGCCTGAATGTGCGCGAGGCAGCCTTGCCCTATATGCAGGCGCTGCATCGCAAGACGCAGCAGACGGTGAACCTGTCGGTGCGCCAGGGCGATGAGATTGTCTACATCGACCGTGCGTTCTCGGAGCGCTCCGGCATGCAGGTGGTGCGCGCCATCGGTGGCCGTGCACCGCTGCACCTGACCTCGATCGGCAAGCTGTTCATGTCGGTGGACGATACCAAGGCCGTGCGTGCCTATGCGACCCGCACCGGGCTGGCCGGCCACAACAAGAACTCGATTACGGACCTCGCGAAGCTCGAGCGCGAGCTGTCGCTGGTGCGCGCACGCGGCTATGCGCGTGACAACGAAGAACTGGAACTCGGCGTGCGCTGCATGGCGGCCAGTGTGCGCGATGACAGCGGCCGCCTGATCGCCGGCCTGTCGATCTCGGCGCCGGCTGATCGCTTGAAGGATGAGTGGCTGGAAGACCTGATCGCGACGGCGAACGATATCTCGGGCGTGCTGGGCTACCGCCCTGTCGAGAGCGCCTAGCAGCGCGGCGCTCAAATCTTTGCAGACGAGGTCTCTGCACATAAAAAAAGCGAACACACTGTGTTCGCTTTTTTGTGGGCCGAGGCTGGCTCAGCTGCGTTTCGCGCTGCGCTCGTTCAATGCCGATGCGCCACGGTTCTCCAGCCATTTGCGAATGCGGCTCGCATCGGCGAGTCGTGATTGCTTGCTCTTGGAATCGAGGAAGATCATCACCACCGGACGACCGGCGACCTGCACCTGCATCACCAGGCAACGGCCGGCTTCGGAAATGTAACCCGTCTTTTGCAGGCCGATTTCCCAGTCCGGGTTTTCAATCAGGCCATTCGAATTGCGGTACTGCAGCGGACGCCCGCCCGGATCCACCGCATAGCGGCTGTCGGTCGAGTACTGGCGAATCAGCGGATGCTCATAGGCAGCGACCACCAGCTTGGCAAGGTCGCGCGCGCTGGAAACGTTCGAGCTGTTGAGGCCGGTCGAATCGGCAAAATGCGAGCTGCTCATGCCGAGCTCGCGTGCCTTCGCATTCATCGCGGTGACGAAAGCGCGGATGCCACCCGGGTAGTGACGGCCCAGTGCGGAAGCGGCACGGTTCTCCGAGCTCATCAGCGCAATGTGCAGCATGTTCGCGCGCGACAGTTGCGAGCCCACGCGCAGGCGCGAATGGCTGAACTTCTCGCGGTCCACATCTTCTTCGGTGACGGTCAGGATTTCATCGAGGTCCTGATTCGCCTCGACCACCACCAGGCTGGTCATCAGCTTGGTGATCGATGCGATCGGCAGGGAGATGCCGGCATTCTTTTCGAACAGCACCTCACCGCTGCCCTGGTCCATCACCAGCGCCACGCTGGAATTCAGGTCGAGCGGATCACGGGTCAGGCTCAGGCCAGCGAGGTCACCGGCAGTCAGCACCGGCGGCACACCCGCCATCGCCGACGCATAGGCGACGCGCTGCACGAGCGCGCGGCGCTTGGGCGTGAAGTTCGCGTGCGTGACCCGGGCCTTGCGCGTGGCCGCGACCTTGGCCTTCGCAGGCGCACGTGCCGATTTGCCATCGGCGTCACGCGAACCGCGGGCCGGCTGTGCTGCATGCGCGGCCGGCAGCGCGACGGTCATAGCCAATGAAACAAGCAGCGCTTTGAATGTGAAACGGGCCATCGAAGCTCCGGAAAAGATGCCAAAATTCGGCTTGCAGTGTAGCAAAATCGTGCAAATCCGCAAGTAAATTAGGGAGTTAGAAGCAATAATTAAACGGGTTTATTACCCCTAATTGCGGATAATCAAGCTTTCAATTTGCTAATTTTGCACGAGATCAGACGCAAGCAGCGATCGCCTTGCCCAGCGCGACGGTGTTACCCCTTCCTCCCATATCGGGCGTAAACGGCGCGTCTTGAGGGCCGGCGGCCAGCACTTTTTCAATCGCGGAGACGATCGCGATAGCCGCCTCGGCATGGCCGAAGTGCTCCAGCATCATCGCGCCCGACCAGATCTGCCCGATCGGGTTGGCAATGCCCTGACCCGCGATATCCGGCGCCGAGCCATGCACCGGCTCGAACAGCGACGGATACACCCCTTCCGGATTGATGTTGGCCGATGGCGCAATCGCGATCGTGCCGGTGCACGCAGGCCCGAGATCGGACAGGATGTCGCCGAACAGATTGGACGCCACCACCACATCGAACCAGTCGGGATGCCGTACGAAGTGCGCGCACAGGATATCGATGTGGAACTTGTCCACCTTCAGTTGCGGATAGCTGCGCGCCATCTCGGCGACGCGCTCGTCCCAGTACGGCATCGTGATTGAAATGCCGTTGGATTTGGTGGCCGAGGTCAGGTGTTTTTTCGGACGGCGCTGCGCGAGCTCGAACGCATATTTCAAGATGCGATCGGTGCCGGTGCGCGTGAACACGCTCTGCTGGATCACGACCTCGCGCTCGGTGCCTTCATACATGCGGCCGCCGACCGATGAATACTCGCCTTCGGTGTTTTCGCGCACCACATAGAAATCAATGTCGCCCGGCTTGCGGCCGGCCAGCGGCGACGGTATGCCCGGCATCAGCCGGCACGGACGCAGGTTCACATACTGGTCGAACTCGCGCCGGAACTTCAGCAGCGAGCCCCACAGCGATACATGATCGGGCACAGTATCCGGCCAGCCGACCGCGCCGAAGTAGATCGCATCCTTCGGCGTCAGTAATTCCTTCCAGTTGTCCGGCATCATCTGCCCATGCCGAGCGTAGTAATCACAGCTGGCGAAATCGAAGTGTTCGATATCGATCCGGATGCCGAACTTGTCGCAGGCCGCTTCCAGCACGCGCAAGCCTTCGGGCATCACTTCCTTGCCGATGCCATCGCCGACAATCACCGCAATCTTCTTCATGGTCTTACTCCACGAAGGTCGCGAAATCGCTCAGCGCCGCACGCTCGGTGACGAGCGTGTTCTCGACCCTGGACCTATCGGCAAAACCGAGGGCCATGCCGCACACCAGCTGCTCGCTGTCGGGTACGCCGACCACGTCGGCAATGATCTTGTGGAATTGCGTGAATGCCGCCTGCGGGCAGGTATCGAGACCACGGCCGCGCGCTGCCACCATGATGTTTTGCAAGAACATCCCATAGTCCAGCCACGAGCCCTGCTCCATCACGCGATCGATGGTGAAGATCAGCCCGACCGGCGCATCGAAGAAGGCAAAATTGCGGCCATGCTGCGCATGCATGCCGCTCTTGTTGTCGCGCGTCAGACCGAGCAATGCATACAAGTCCCAACCCACCTTGCGGCGACGGTCCACATACGGCGACACCCATTCGCGCGGATAGTAGTCGTACTCCTCCTTGTGCTGCGACAGCTGTGCCGGGTCCTGCCAGACTGCATTGATTGCGTTGGCGAGCCGGTCGCGCATCGCGCCGGTCAGCACATAGACCTTCCATGGTTGCGTGTTCGAGCCGGACGGCGCGCGCGCGGCCACGTTCAGGATGGCTTCGATGTCTTCGCGCGGCACCGGGGTCGGCAGGAAGGCGCGAATCGAACGGCGGGACGTGATCGCTTCGTCGACGATCTGTTGTTGCGGGGTCTGGATCATGGATTCACCAACAGGGTTTGCAGGAGTGCCCGGGCGGGCGCGGGAATCGGGGTCGGCTTGCGCGTGACGCGATCGACATACACATGGATGAAGTGGCCTTGTGCGGCAGCCAGCGGCTGGTCGTCACGGAAGATGCCGACTTCGTAGCGGACGCTGGACTCGCCCAGGCGTGTCACGCACAGGCCCGCCGTGACGGGATCGGGAAACGCGACCGATGAAAAATAATTGCAGTGGGTCTCGACCACCAGGCCGATCGCATCGCCTTGGTGGATGTCGAGCGTGCCGTTCACGATCAGAAACTGGTTCACCACCGTATCAAACCACTGGTAGTAAACGACATTGTTCACATGGCCGTACGCATCGTTATCGGACCAGCGCGTCGTGATCGGATAAAAATGCCTGAAATGCGCACGAGGCTTGGGTGCTTCCTTCATCATGCTCCCCGGGTTGATCGTTGTTGTTAGGCGTTGCGTTGTTGTGCTTTGCGTTGTCGTGCTTTGCGTTGTGATGCGCTGTGTCGTGTGCACTGTGTCCAGATGCGCGGCGTTTTGGAGATTTCTTCAACGCCGCACCACGAAAGCGACACCCGCCACCGCGAGCAGCATGCCAATCACCCCCACCATACCGAAGGACTCGCCAAACAGCAGCCAGGCCAGCAGTGCCGTGACCGGCGGTGTCAGGTACATCAGGCTCGATACATGGGTTGCGGCGTTCTTGCGTATCAGCGCAAACAACAGGAACATCGCCCCCAGTGATAGCGCCAGTACCGACCAGCCAAGCGCGATGATGAAATCGCGCGTCCATTGTACTGTGGACAGTTGCCAGTCCAGCCCTTCGAGCAGGATCGCCAACGGCAAGGTGATGAGGGCCGATGCAACAAACTGGATCATTGCGCCGCTGCGCAAATCGAAGCGCGGGCAATGCCGCTTCTGGTACAGCGTGCCGGCGGTAATTGACAGCAGCGCCAGCACGCACAGCGTCACATTGATCACCGAGGCGCCGGTCGGCGTGAGTTTTTCCGATACCACCAGCGCGACACCCGCCAGCCCCATCAGCAAGCCCAGCCACTGACGGCGGTTGACATGCTCGTTCACGGTCGATGCCGCGAACGCGGTCAGTACCGGCTGCAGGCCGACGATCAACGCCGACAGCCCGGCCGGCATGCCCAGCTTGATCGCGCCCCACACCCCCGACAGATAACCGGCCTGCACCAGCACACCGGCCACCGCGATGTGCCGCACCTGCCCGCGAGGCCAGGGCGCACGCATCACCAGCACCAGCGGTACCAGCACCGCCAACACGCCCGCATAACGCAGCAGCAGGAAAGTCAGCGTCGGCGCCGAGGGCAAGCCGAGCTTGGCGACGATGAAGCCGGTGCTCCACAACAGCACGAACAGCACGGGCATGCCGGCGTCGAGCAGCGCTGAATGGCCCGCTGAAAACTTCGCTGCAGAAGCCTCTGCATCGTTCGTGGTGTTGTTCACTGCCAGGTGTTCCGCGTGGCTGTCGGCGTGGCTGTCGGCGTGCATGTCCGCCTGACTGGATGCACCGGTCTCAGTCGACAATTTGCTCACGCAACCTCCCGCCGGGTACGCGCATGCGCGGCCGCAAGCGTGACGGTTTGCAGATGGATCGCAACCGTCTGTTCGATGTCGCGACCATAACCACCCGCCATCGCAATCGCGACCGGCAAGCCATGCTGCTGCGCGAAGGCGAGTACGCGCCGGTCACGCTCGGCCATGCCGTCGCTGCTGAGCTTGAGCCGGCCGAGGCGATCGCCTTCATGCGGATCAGCACCGGCCAGATAGATGATCAGTTGCGGCGCAAAGCGCGCCAGCATCTGCGACAGGGCGCGATCGAGCGCGTCAAGGTAGTCGGCGTCGCCAGTGCCATCGGGTAGTGCGACATCGAGGTCGCTGACCGCCTTCGCAAACGGATAATTGTGCTCGCCATGCAGCGACAAGGTGAACACCGACTCATCTCGGGCCAGGATCGATGCCGTGCCATTCCCCTGATGAACATCGAGGTCCACGATCGCGACCCGCGACGCACGGCGCTCCGCCTGCATCAGGCGCGCGGCAATCGCGGCATCATTGAAAACGCAAAAGCCTTCGCCGCGGTCTGCATGCGCATGATGGGTGCCGCCGGCGAGGTTCACGGCGACGCCATCGTCGAACGCTGCACGGCAGGCAGCGATGGTGGCGCCGGACGAGCGACGCGAACGCTCCACCATCTCCGGCGACCATGGAAAGCCGATAGCGCGCTGCTCTTCCGCTGTCAGCGCGCCGCTGTCCACACGATGGATATAGTTCGGATGATGCGCAAGCGCCAGCACGCCATCGCTGGCACGCGGCGCTTCTTCCAAATGCACCGTCGGCAGCGTGGCCTGCACGGCATCCCGCAGCATCTGGTACTTGCGCATCGGGAAGCGATGCCCGGGTGGCAACGGCAGCACGAAGCGATCGCTGTAATAAGCCTTCACGGACAGGTCTTCACTGATAGGTCTTCATTGATCGGTCTTCACTGATTCGGTAACGCTGCGTTTGCTCAGCGTCATACGTCCCTGCGCCCATTGATGCGTCGCAATAAATTCGCTTGACACCCTGCGCGCCAGCCTGAAGAATATCGCCTGCTGCGACGCAACAAACCTGATTCCTTCACGAGGACAACTCATGCTCAACACTGCAGAACAATTGACTGCCGCTGCGCGCGCGCAGATGGAAGCCCAGCTCAACCTGGCCACCTCGGTCTCCGACTCGATGATCGGTGGCGCCGAAAAGCTGATGGGCCTGAACCTGCAGGCAGCCAAGGCCGGCCTCGAAACCAGCATCGCCAATGTCCAGCAACTGCTGGCCGCGAAAGACCCGCAGGAACTGCTGACCACCGCATCGCGCCAGGCACAGCCGCAAGCGGAAATCGCACTCACCTATGCACGCCATCTCGCGACCATTGCCAGCGGCCAGCAGAAAGAGTTCGCGCGTGCCGCCGAATCGCAGCTCAACGAGAACAGCCGCCAGCTGGTCGCGATGCTCGACGAGATGAGCCGCAATGCACCGGCCGGCTCCGAGACCGCGGTTGCGGTGATGAAGTCCGCAATCGACAACGCCAGCTCCGGTTTCGCGCAAGTGTCGCGCTCGACCAAGGTCGCGATCGATGCCATCGAGGCCAATCTCGATACCGCCGTCGCGCAAATGTCGCAGGCCGCCACGAAAGCCACACGCACGAAAAAATAAACACGCTCGCGCAGTGACATGCTGCAGCCGGCCGGGATTTCCCCGCCGGCTGTTTTTTTTGCCTTTCTGGCAGCATGCGGCGCTTTCAACGCCGACGGCGCCGCCCGGGTACAATCGCGCCCGCACCCGGCATCATAAACAGCTGCGCCGTCGGCGACATGCCCATCCGTTTTTAAATCAGCGAACACGGCATTTCACGACGCGGTGCAACGCGAACCTGCGCTTCACAAGGGCGCGTGCGAGCGCCCCCCTGGTTTCAACCAACGGCATTTCACGAGATTGCGTTTTACCGGCCTGCTACCGCAGCAAACTTCAGGATTTCATGACTTTCACCCAGCTCAGCTGCATCGCCGTGTCTGCGGTGCTTTACTTTGGCTTCTTTCACCTGAACGCGTATGCATTCCACGCGCTCGAGGTGCATGCGGGCGCCAGCTGGGTATTCCTGCCGGCCGGCCTGCGACTGCTGTGCACGCTGCTGTTCGGCCTCGAAGGTGCGATCGGACTCTGGCTCGCGTCACTCGCCATCGTGCTGATCAGCTTCGGCAACGTGGACCTGATCACCGCCCTGGTATCCACCCTGCTGTCAGCCGGCGCACCCTATCTCGTGTACCGGATCGCGCTGCGCGCGGGCCTGCCCGATACGCTGATGCAGCTCACGCCGCTGAAGCTGGCGCAGCTGGGCATTGCGTATGCATTCGCGAATGCCGTGCTGCATTCGCTGTGGTACGCGCTGCGCGGCGTGTACCCGGATCTGCTCAACGGATTCATCACGATGTTCATCGGCGACCTGGTCGGCACGCTGATCATGCTGTACGCGGTGAAAATGGTGCTGGCCGTGCTGCGCTCGCTGCAGCAGGCGCGCCGCAACGTGCCAACCGATGCTGCCGATTGACGCTGGCTTGCCGACCCACGCCGCATACCCGTCACGCGCTCCGCAACTGCTCAACACCAGTTCAACACCAGTTCAACACCGACCCCAGCCACCGATCCCGGCCACGCTGTGTCGATTACCTTTTTACGCACCATTATCGTGCATCAAAACCGAGTTGCCCCAAAGCAGGGCAAACCGGCCGATCAATTCAGTCCCGATGTCGCCATAAAAGCATGGCACAGTAGCTGCTATGACTTGGCCGAATAATCGCCACAATGGGGCATCTCGCATCGCCTCCACGATAATCACCACCCGCACAACCTCGCCTGCGCAACCGATGGCCAGAGCAATCCCCAGCGTCATTCCCTTTGAATCCGGTACCGCACAGGCCGAACCGGCGTCGCATGCACACCTGCTGGCCACGCTGTCGCTCGGCTTCGGCCGCGATGCAGACACCACGCGCCTGCTGCGGCGCGAACACTATGGTCCATTGAGAGTGCAGAAGGCGCTGTACCCGGAAGGCCCGGCTGTCGCGCATGCCATCGTCGTGCATCCGCCGGGCGGCGTGGTGGGCGGCGACGAATTGCGCATCGATGTCGCCGTGGATGCCGGCGCCACGGCGGTGATCTCGACGCCGGGCGCGGCAAAGTGGTACCGCGCCAATGGGCAGGTGTCGCGGCAGCAGCTGACATTCTCGGTCGCGCCCGATGCGGCACTCGAATGGCTGCCGCAGGAAACCATTTTCTTCAACGACAGCGATGTGCAGTTGCAGACCACCGTGAACTTGCGCGGCCATGCGCGCTTCATCGCTTGCGACATCCTGTGCTTCGGTCGTACCGCGTCGGGAGAAAGCTTCACGCACGGCCGCGTGCGTCAGCAGATGCGCGTGCTGCGCGACGGCGCGCCGCTGTGGCTGGAACAGGGACAGCTGCTGGGCGGCAGTGCGTTGATGCAAAGTCCGCTCGGCCTCGCTGGGCATACGGTATGCGCGAACATGGTGGTGGTTGGCCTGTCGCCATCCGCGGCTTTGATGCAGGCACTGCGCGAAGATTGCATGACGATCGCCGATGGCCAGGGCCGCTTCGGTGCCACCCAAATGAAATCGGTGCTGCTGGTGCGCTATCTGGGCGATGCCAGTGAAGTCGCGCGGCAGGTGATGCTCGCCGCATGGCAGCGGCTGCGTCCGGCGCTGCTGCAACGTGAAGCGACCGAGCTGCGCATCTGGCATACCTGACTGCGCAGGCCCGCCAGCGCACGATCCCCCATGCTGAACATACAAACTACCGGGCATCCAACATGCCCGCCATCAAGCAAACGCAGGATGAGCAAAAATGAGCAAACACCTCAAACACCTGATGACGTACATGCAGCATCACGCGAACGCATGATGCTGCATCGTCCTCTCCCCTGACAAAGACAACGCGAACAAGGACACCGGCATGGAACTCACCCCACGCGAAAAAGACAAGCTGCTGATCTTCACCGCAGCGCTGCTGGCCGAGCGACGCAAGGCACGCGGCCTGAAGCTCAACTATCCGGAAGCGGTGGCGCTGATCACTGCCGCCATCATGGAAGGCGCGCGCGACGGCAAGACCGTGGCCGAGCTGATGTCCGAGGGTACGAAGATCCTCAGCCGCGCCGACGTGATGGAAGGCGTGGCCGACATGATCCCCGACATCCAGGTCGAAGCCACCTTCCCCGACGGCACCAAGCTTGTCACTGTCCACCACCCGATTCCCTGAACACAGCGGAGACCCCCATGATTCCCGGAGAAATGCTGATCGACGATGGCGACATCGTGCTCAATGCCGGCCGCCCGACCGTGACCGTCAAGGTTGCCAACAGCGGCGACCGTCCTATCCAGGTCGGCTCGCACTTCCATTTTTACGAAACCAACCCGGCGCTGCAATTCGAGCGCGCGCTGGCTTATGGCATGCGACTCAACATCGCCGCCGGTACCGCCGTACGCTTCGAGCCGGGCCAGCAGCGCACAGTCGAGCTGGTGGCACTGGCCGGAGAGCGCAAGGTATATGGCTTCAATGGCCAGGTGATGGGCAAGCTGAAAGCCGACCACCACGGCAGCAAGCCGCGCAAGCAGCCAGCGTCAACGCCAGGCGCAAAGCCGGACACGAAGAACGACACCTCATCAGGGAGCGCCGCATGAGCAAGATCTCCCGCAAGGCGTATGCCGAAATGTTTGGCCCGACCACCGGTGACCGCATCCGGCTGGCCGACACCGAGCTCTTCATCGAGATCGAAAAAGACCACACCACCTACGGCGAAGAAGTGAAGTTCGGCGGTGGCAAGGTGATCCGCGACGGCATGGGCCAGTCCCAGCGTCCGCATGCGGACGTGATGGATACCGTGATCACGAATGCCGTCATCATCGATCACTGGGGCATCGTGAAAGCCGACATCGGCATCAAGGCTGGTCGCATCGCCGCGATCGGCAAGGCCGGCAATCCTGACATCCAGCCCGATGTGAGCATGGCGATCGGCGGCGCGACCGAGATCATCGCCGGCGAAGGCAACATCATCACCGCCGGTGGCATCGACACCCACATTCATTTCATCTGCCCGCAGCAGATCGAGGAAGCGCTGATGTCGGGCGTGACCACGATGATCGGTGGTGGCACCGGCCCGGCGGTCGGCACGGCCGCAACCACTTGCACGCCGGGCCCGTGGCATATTCATGCGATGCTGGCCGCAGCCGATGCGTTCCCGATGAATCTTGGCTTCCTTGGCAAGGGCAATGTCAGCCTGCCGCTGCCGCTGGAAGAACAGATCCGTGCCGGCGCCATCGGCCTGAAACTGCATGAAGACTGGGGCTCGACACCCGCGGCAATCGATAACTGTCTGTCGGTGGCCGACAAGATGGATATTCAGGTCGCGATCCACACCGACACGCTGAACGAAGGCGGTTTCCTCGAACACACGCTGGCAGCATTCAAGGACCGCACCATCCACACCTTCCATACCGAAGGCGCCGGTGGTGGTCACGCGCCGGACATCATCGCCGCTGTCGGCCAGGGCAATGTGCTGCCCTCGTCCACCAACCCGACCCGGCCCTATACGGTCAATACGCTGGACGAGCATCTGGACATGCTGATGGTCTGCCATCATCTCGATGCCGCGATCACCGAAGACATTGCGTTTGCCGAGTCGCGCATACGCCGCGAGACCATCGCTGCCGAAGACATCCTGCATGATCTGGGCGCAATTTCGATGATGTCATCCGACTCGCAGGCGATGGGCCGCGTCGGTGAAGTGATCCTGCGTACCTGGCAGACCGCCCACAAGATGAAAGTGCAGCGCGGCCCCTTGCCCGAAGATTCCAGCCGCAACGACAATTTCCGCGCGAAGCGCTACATCGCGAAGTACACGATCAACCCGGCGATCACGCATGGCATCTCGCACATGGTCGGCTCGATCGAGGTCGGCAAGATCGCCGACCTGGTGGTGTGGAAGCCGGCGTTCTTCGGCGTGAAGCCATCGATGATCCTGAAGAGCGGCATGATCGCCGCCGCGCAGATGGGCGACCCGAATGCGTCGATCCCGACACCGCAGCCGGTGCATTACCGCCTGATGTTCGGCGCCTATGGCGGCGGCCTGAAGACCTCGTTCACCTTCCTGTCGCAGGCAGCGATGGACGACGATGTGGCCGGCAAGCTGAAACTGAACAAGCCGGTGGCGGCAGTGAAGCAGATGCGCGCGCTGCGCAAGTCGGACATGATCCACAATGGCTATGCACCGGTGATGGAAGTCGATACCGAAACCTACGAGGTGCGCGCCGACGGCCAGTTGCTGGTCTGCGAGCCGGCCAAGGTGCTGCCGATGGCGCAGCGCTATTTCCTTTTCTGATGCCACGCCTTGTCTTGAAGAGCTGAACATGCTGACGCTACATACCAAAACCGACCACGCCGACACGATCGCCGGCGAACTGATCCTGCCCTATGAATTGCGCGAGAAAAGCCGGCTCCGCGCCGCACTAACGTCCGGCGAGGAAGTGGCGGTCTTTACCGTGCGCGGCACCGTGCTGCGCGATGGCGACTTGCTGAAAGGCGATGATGGTCGCGTCGTGAAAGTGTCCGCCGCACCGGAAGCGACCTATCGTGTCGCCTGCAGGTCGTCGCAAGGCTTGCTGCGCTGTGCCTTCCATCTCGGTAACCGCCACACACAGGCGCAGGTCGGCGATGGCTGGCTGCGCATCCGCAAGGATCCTGTGCTGAAGGAGATGCTGGCCGGCCTCGGCGCCGACGTGACCGAAGAGCAGGCGCCGTTCGAGCCCGAGTCCGGCGCATATGGCGGGGGGCATCATCACCATGACGACGGACACCCGCATAATCCGCTGGCGCCTATACCTGTGCGCCAGAAAATCCACCGCCCGGGCGACAAGGCCTGAACGTGTCTGTCAGCGTCCAGTCCTCTGCTGCCAACGCCGCCATGACGATGGACATGACCGTGTCGGTCGGACGCGCGACCTCGCTGCTACACCTGCTGCAGCTATGCAGCCCGTCGCTGCCGGTCGGTGCGTACAGTTATTCGCAAGGGCTGGAAGCAGCGATGGCGAGTGGCTTCGTGAAGGATGAGGCCAGCGCACGTGCATGGATCGTCGACATGCTGGCTGAAGTCGTTGCGCGCTTCGAGGCGCCGATCACCTGGCGGCTGCTGCACGCATTTGCGGAACGCGATGCAGACGCCGTCGCACACTGGAACGCGATCTTCATTGCATCGCGCGACAGTGCCGAGTTCCGCGCCGAGACCATACAAATGGGTTACTCGCTCGGCAAATTGCTGCCGGAACTGGTACCGGAGGCGAAGCCCGTGCTGGCGCTGCTGGCAGAACAATCCGAATTGCCGTTTCCGACGGCGCTCGCCGCCGCTGCGGTGGCGCTGCAGGTACCGGCCGACGAGGCCTTGCTCGGCATGCTGTTCGCATGGGCAGAAAACCAGGTGCTGGCCTGCGTGAAGTCGGTGCCGCTCGGCCAGGTCGCCGGGCAAAGACTGCTGTTGTCCTTGCGTGCCGAGATCGAAAACGCAGCGGCAATCGCCTGCTCGCTGGCCGATGATGAATTGTCCAACTGGTCGCCGGGACTATCGCTGCTGTCGATGCAGCATGAAGTACAGTACTCGCGACTCTATCGTTCCTGACTGCCTGAATTTTTTGAAAGACCGCTCCATGACCATTTCCAATCCCCTGCGCGTCGGTATCGGCGGCCCGGTCGGCTCCGGCAAAACCGCACTGTGCGAAATGCTGTGCAAGCAGATGCGCGACCATTACGACATGGCCGTCATCACCAATGACATCTACACCAAGGAAGACATGGAGATTCTGCTGCGCGCCGATGCGCTGCCGGCAGAGCGCCTGATGGGTGTCGAAACCGGTGGCTGCCCGCACACCGCGATCCGTGAAGATGCATCGATCAACCTGGAAGCGATTGCACGCATGAGCGCAGACTTCCCCGATCTGGACCTGATCCTGGTCGAATCGGGCGGCGACAATCTTGCCGCGACCTTCAGCCCGGAACTGTCGGACCTGACGATCTATGTGATCGATGTCGCCGGCGGTGAAAAAATTCCGCGCAAGGGCGGCCCCGGCATCACGCGCTCGGACCTGCTGATCATCAACAAGACCGACCTCGCACCGCATGTGGGTGCGAATCTCGACATCATGGCCGCAGATGCAAAGCAGCAGCGCGGCGAGCGGCCTTTCGTGTTCACCAACCTGCGCAAGGGCGAAGGTGTGGATGAAGTGATTGCCTTCATCCGCAAGCAGGGATTACTGGACGCAGCGAAAGCCTGACGTCAATGACGCAAGCAAAGAGACTGGATTCCGGCCTGCGCCGGAATGACGATTGAACGCCGGTAGCGCTGAGCAGCGCCATCCCGGCGCAGGCCGGGATCCAGTGTCATGAGGTTTAATTCGGCACGTATTCCTGCTTCAGTGCGTCGAGCCCGGCGAGCATCTTTGCATAGGCGGCAGCCACCTGCGCCGGCTCGCCCTTGACGCCCAGTTCGATGTGACGGCGACGATTGGCATCGCCGACGCTGGGCAGGCTGAAGACTTTCACGGCGGCGAACTCGGCTTCGATCGCTTCCATCAGCGGCGTCAGTCGCGACTCGATGCCTTCGTACACGATCACCGATTTTTCTTCATGCGCTATCTGGTGGAACAGCGATGAATGGTGGGTGTCGAGTGCCCACGCCATCATGGGGGCGGCCATCACCGGAAAACCGGGCACGAAGTAGTGCACGCCACCGAGCGCATTGCGCAGCATGAAACCCGGAATCTTGTTGTACGGGTTGGGCACGATCTCGGCGCCGACCGGGAACTCGCCCATCTTCAGGCGATGCAGGTGCTCGGGCGAATTCAGGTCGGCTTGCTTGCCGGCCTCGACCGCCATTTCGACGATGCGTTCCTGGATTTTTGCTTTCGCATCCGGATGCAGCACGAGCGGCACACCCAGTGCGGCGCCAGCAGATTGCCGGGTGTGATCGTCGGGCGTTGCACCAATGCCGCCGCAGCAGAACACGATGTCGCCGCTGGCCAGCGTGCGCTTCAGCGTTGCGGTGATGCGCGCCGGGTCGTCACCCAGATACTCCGCCCATGACAGGCTCAGGCCGCGCTCGCCGAGCAGTTCAATGATCTTGGCCAGATGCTTGTCATTGCGCTTGCCGGACAGGATCTCGTCGCCGATGATGATGATGCCAAATGCCATGATTCACCTTGAATGTTTTTATAAACGGTCTTCGTCGATCAGCGGTGCAGCCGGCACCGCTTTCACCGGATGGCTGCGCAAATGCGCCAGCGCATCCAGACAATAGTGCTGGAACCACAGTCCGCTGAACACGAACACCAGCAGGTACAACCAGATCGATACCGCCGCCAGCACCGGGAAGAAAATCACCGACATCACGCCACCCAGCCACAGCAGGCCGGGCGCCGCGCCCAGACTGCCGGTCACGATACCAATCGCCAGCAACGGCCAGCGATGACGTAGCATGATCTGGCGTCGCTCTTCCTGGTCCGCATAGTCGGCCAGCGCATCGTAAGCCATCACGCGCGACGCCAGCCAGCCCCACAGCAGCGGCTGCACGAACAAGGCAAACAGCGGGATCAGATTCAGCGGCAGCGTCAACAGCCACGCGATGATGAACACCACGAAGGCCGACAGCGATACCCACAGACTGCCGGCGAATGAACCGCCCTGCCGCATCTCCAGTTGCGGATACAGGCGCAACCCGACATGACGCGCAATCGCCGGCATGGCCATCGACCCGACCAGCACCAGCGCGGTCACGATCATGAACGGCAGCAGCAGCCACATCGCCAGCAAGGGCACCAGAATCGCACGCACGGCATTCAGGCCGATCGAATCCAGCATGTCGCCGGCCGCATGGAACAAGCCGTAATCGGCAAACCATGCATGCAGCTGATCGATCAGGGGCTGCAAGCCATACCACAGCGCGCCACCCCACAGCGCGACGGCGACGATGAAAGGCAGGATGGTCAGCAGCAGCATACGAATATGCAGCTGAGAAATCAGTGCGCGGAAGAAGGAAACGAAGATGGGCGTCATGGGCCGTCAATTATAAATAGTGGCTGTCGTGGCGGCGTGATGTCACGACCGTGCAAGGCGCTCAGCCGCCAAGCACGCCAAGTAAGCCAAGCACGCCGCGCTCGCGCCACGGGGCGCCACCCCTGGCCGGCATATAATGCGCGCTCTCCACGCCCTACTTTTGAAGGAAGAACGATGTCCCTGATCATGACAAGCACCGGTCTGCAATATGAAGACCTGACCATCGGCGACGGCGAAGAAGCGAGCGCCGGCAGCTATGTCAGCGTGCACTACACCGGCTGGCTGCAAAACCCGGATGGCAGTGAAGGCGAGAAATTCGACTCCAGCGTCGACCGCGACGAGCCTTTCGAATTTCCGCTCGGCGCCGGCCATGTGATCCAGGGCTGGGATCAGGGTGTGCAGGGCATGAAGGTGGGCGGCAAGCGCCGGTTGGTCATCCCGTCGGCACTCGGCTATGGCGCGCGCGGCGCCGGCGGCGTGATCCCGCCGAATGCGACGCTGATTTTCGACGTCGAGCTTCTGGGGCTCTGATAACGCCGGGGCAGCGTCAGGCGACGCCTGCTGCGGCGTCGCCGTTGAAGAGCTTGCGCATGTTGCGCCCCACCTGCTCTTCGATCTTCGACTTGAAGCCTTTCAGCATGAAGCCGAGGGTGATGTCGAGCTGCGCACGCCCTTCGGTCAGTGCCAGCGTGCCCGACACGCCGCTGCGCTTGAAGCTGAGACTATCGCCCTCCCAGGTGCAGGTCATCTCGTAATCGGCGGTCATCTGGTCAGCCACCTTTTGTGCCGCACTGCGCGCATCGTCCATGGACAGCGCATGGTCTTCGACCAGCGTGATATCGGCCATAGGGCCTCCTCGTTATTTTTGCAGGACTTGCGGGTTCAGCAGGTTGGGCGGGGTTTGCCCGGATAGCGCAGCGATCAGGTTGGCGGCGGCCGTATTGGCCATCGCCATCCGCGTGTTCAGCGACGCACTGCCGATATGCGGGGTCAGCGCGACATTCTTCAGTTCGAGGAAGCCCGGGTTGAAGTTGGGCTCGTTCTCGAACACGTCGATGCCGGCCGCACCGATCTGCCCCGCCGTCAGTGCGCGGATCAGCGCGGCATCATCGATGATGCCGCCACGCGCGATGTTCACCAGCGTTGCGGTCGGCTTCATCATCGCCAGTTCTTTTTCACCGATGGTGTGATGCGATTCAGCCGAGTACGGCAGCACCAGCACGATGTGGTCGGCGGTCTTCAACAGCGCTTCGCGCGTTACGTATTCCGCGTTGTTGGCCTTCACTTCAAGTTCCGGCGACAGGCGCGAGCGGTTGTTGTAGATGACCTTCATGTTGAAGCCCATCGAGCGGCGCGCAACGGCCTGACCTATGCGGCCCATGCCGATGATGCCCAGCGTCGAACCATGCACGTCATTGCCCATGTAACCGTCATAGGTCCATTTCTTCCATTCGCCGGCGCGCAGCGAATGCTCGGACTCGGTGATGCGGCGCGCAGCGGCCATCATCAGCGCCCAACCCAGATCGGCGGTGGTTTCATTCAACACGTCCGGCGTGTTGGTGACCATCACACCGGCAGCGGTCGCGGCCGGCACATCGATGTTGTTGTAACCGACGGCCATGTTGCAGATGGCTTTCAGGCCGATGGCCGACTGGATCACGGCCGCCGACAGGCGATCGGTCGGGTTCGAGAACACGCCGTCCTTGCCCTGCAGGCGACGCGACAGCTCAGCTTCGTCGTAGGTCTCGTCCTGCTGGTTGGCCTCGACATCGAAATGCTGAGACAGGCGCTCGATCACTTCGGGGAACACCGCGCGGGTGACAAGAATCTTCGGCTTCATCTCACGCCCCTTTCACAAGGATGACATGCACGCGATACGGGCCGTGCGCGCCGAGCACAATGGTTTGCTCGATGTCGCCGGTACGCGACGGACCGGAAATGAAATTGGTCGCGCGCGGCAGTTCGCCACGCTCCTGCTTCGCCAGCGCGAACGCATCTTCGATGCCGCCGACAATGCGCGACATCGGCACGATCGCGATATGGGTCTCGGGCAGCAGCGCAGCCGATGCAAAGGTTTCGGCGCCGGACAGCAGCATCAGCGTGCCGGTCTCGGCCACCGCGCAGAAGCAGCCGGTCACACCGACCAGGTCTTCATTGACCGGCGGACGAAATGCCACGCTCACGCCGGAGCCGTCCCAGGGCAAGCTGCGCAGTGTCTCCCATGCGATCGCATTCGGCGCCACGCCAATGCCATTCAGATAACGCGCAACGGCCGCCGGCACCTGATCCAGTGACGCGACTTCATCGAGGGTCTGCGACGTGCGCAGCGCCTGCTGGCGGAAACGCTCGACCAGATCGGGCCCGAGGTCGGGGCGCGGGCCTTCCGCATGGTCGGCCAGATACTGGCGCACCTGCGCGTACTCGGCCTCGGTCGGCTCGGCGGGACGGTTCTGAGCCTTGCGGATGCGGCCCAGGATGGCACTGCGTGCGGCGGAGGTATCCATGGTCTCCTCTGAAAATAGTTGCCAGATTCTAGCCCAGCCGCCGTGCGGAAAGCCTGCAGGGCTGCGGGTTTTCGCGTGATTTAATTTCAGAGCGGGCTGACAAATTATTCAAGGCCGGCCCGCTGCCGCTGCCGGCTATTTGCATATTCAAAATTCATCTAAGGCGGGTTTGTGGGGCAAGCCCCCTTTGCCTTAAAATACAAGGCTTTGCAATTAGAGCGCAGATTCAGGATGCGCGCTGCGCTGCGGCGCAGCGATCCCGGCCCTGCCGCCCTGACCCGAAACCCGGCGTCGTTGTTATCGGCTGTTCGTACTGGATGGCTGCGTCGGAGAGCCGCATTGGATGTGTGCATCGTATGGCGCCATCCGCACTTCGGGTCGCATGATTGAATGTTTCAAAAATAGATAGGACTGGCCCATATGACCCACGTTGTGACCGAATCCTGCATCCGCTGCCGTTATACCGACTGCGTTGATGTGTGCCCGGTGGACTGCTTCCGCGAAGGCCCGAACTTTCTCGCGATCGACCCGGACGAGTGTATCGACTGCGCAGTGTGCGTTGCGGAGTGCCCGGTCAACGCGATCTATGCCGAAGAAGATGTGCCGGCAGACCAGCAGCAATTCATCAAGCTGAATGTGGAGCTGGCGCGCAAATGGCCGTCGATCACCAAGTCCAAGTCCGCGCTCGACGAGGCCGAGGCATGGAAAGATGTGAAGGAAAAGCTGCAATTCCTGCAGCGCTGATCCCAAGGGCGCAGCGCGCCCCCGAATTGATGTTGACTCCGCGCCCCGGCTGATGCCGGGGTCGGCTTTTATTCCCGCTGAAACGAATGAATACTTCTGTCGCTCCCATTGAAACCGATGCCGTCATCGTCGGCGCCGGTCCGGTCGGCCTGTTCCAGGTCTTCGAACTCGGCCTGCTCGAAATCAAAGCCCATGTGATCGATTCGCTGAATGCCGTCGGCGGCCAGTGCGTCGAGCTGTATCCTGACAAGCCGATCTACGACATCCCGGCTGTGCCCAGCTGCACCGGCCAGGAACTGACCGACAACCTGCTGAAGCAGATCGCACCCTTCGAGCCGACCTTCCACCTCGGTCAGGAAGTGACGCTGGTGCAGAAGCGTGAAGACGGCCGCTTCGACCTCGAAACCTCGACCGGCACGACATTCATCACCAAGACCATTTTCATCGCAGCCGGCGTCGGTTCGTTCCAGCCGCGCACGCTGAAGGTGGACGGCATCGAAGACTTCGACGGCAAGCAACTGTTCTATCGCGTCAAAGACCCGTCGCGCTTCGAAGGCCGCAACATCGTCATTTGCGGTGGCGGCGATTCCGCACTTGACTGGGCGCTGAACCTGCAGGGCAAGGCCGAGTCGGTGATCCTGGTCCATCGTCGCGAAGAATTCCGCGCCGCGCCAGCGTCGGTCGCGAAGATGAAGGAACTGTGCGAGCAGTACGAGATGCAATTCCTGGTGGGCCAGGTGACCGGCTTCGAAGCCACCGACGGCACGATGACCGAGATCAAAGTCACCGGCGCTGACGGCGTGACCCGCCGCCTGCCGCTCGACGACTTGCTGGTGTTCTTCGGCCTGTCGCCAAAGCTGGGCCCGATCGCCGAGTGGGGTCTGGAGATCGAGCGCAAGCAGCTGGTCGTCGATACCGAAAAGTTCGAGACCAATGTGCCGGGCATCTTCGCCGTCGGTGACATCAACACCTACCCGGGCAAGAAGAAGCTGATCCTGTCGGGCTTCCATGAAGCAGCGCTGGCGGCGTTCGGTGCGGCACCGTACATCTTCCCGGAAAAGAAGATCCACATGCAGTACACGACGACCTCGCCGAAGCTGCACAAGGTGCTCGGCGTCGAGAGCCCGGTGTTCGACTGATCCCCGTTATTGGTCACAGCTTTTGCTCGTAGCGCTGTGCTGCACCGAAAAAAAGACACCTGCGGGTGTCTTTTTTTTCGCGCCGGAGTTTTTCACCCTGCAGCTTTCGCATCGCGACTCTCCCGGAGTCGCGTGCGTTACTTCCCCTTCAGCCAGCCTTGCAGCACGGCGGGCTTGGGCTCACCAAGCACGAAGCGTGCAGCACCGCGGCCATCGATGAAGGCCACGTAGGGCGTCATGCCGCGCCATTCCGGATTGACTGCATACTGCAGCGCCTGCATCGAACCGCGAAACGCCAACAGTCTGTCCGCCGGTGCGTAATGCGCATCGCGCAGCAAGATGGCGTCATCGTCGGCATCGATCGACACCACCAGCAGCGGTACCGCTGATCTGCCTCCCGTGCTGAACTGCGCGCGTTGCTTCGCAAGGTTCGCGATCGCGCCCGGGCAATGCGTGCAGGTGACGGACGTGAACACCACGATCGTCGGTTGCTTCGCCGTGCGCACCAGCGCAGGCCAGGTCGCCTTGTCAAACGTCTCGACCGCAGCGGGCGCAGCAAAGGCCGCGCTGGCTGCCAAAGCTGTCATGGCTGCGATGGCTGCCACGGCTGAGATGACCGCGCTGGCTGCACTGGCTGCACTGGCCACGCGGACCACAGCCGAGGTCTTGCACTGCGCCCGTAGGTCAGCGTAGGTCTTCCACATGGATTGCATCTTCGGTTCTCCATACCACGGCGATCCGGTCGCCCTGTGCGACCAGTCGCGGATGATCGTTCTCGAGCGGCGATGCCGCCAGCTCACGCAAACGGAAACGGCGGCCGCCGTCATGGGACAGCCACGCGCGCAGATGCGTGCGCTCGCCGTCGAAGCTGCGCCAGACGATCGTCACGCGCGCGCCGGCCACAGCCACATCGGCATGATCGGCCTTCGCATCCGGCAATTCGATCACCTTGCGCTGCGGCCTGCCTTGCTTGTCGAGGCGCGCATAGCGCACGCGCTGGCGTCCGTCACGCTCGCCAAACCACACCGCGTGGTAGCCACCGCCAGGATCACGCGCAAGACCGGGGCCGTGATGCGGGCAGGCCTTCAGCACCCAGCGATCGTCGCTGGCGCGCTGCAGCGCCACGGGCTGCGCGCTGCCGACGCGCGCAAATGCATGGTCGCGCACACTGCCGGCGAACACATGGCGCCACAAGGCCGACACGCCCTGCTGCGGTTCGGCCACCAGTGCAATGCGACAGCACTCGCAGCTGTAATCCGCCAGCCGGGTGTCGTCGCTGAAGCTACGGCCGCCATCGGTCGATACGTTGTAATAGATCGCTGCGCCTTCATACGCGCTCATGTCACCCCCCTGCGCCGCCCACGCGCGCTCGGCATCGCGCTTGTCGATCCAGAAGGTGTACAGGTCGCCGCGTGCATCGAACAGGATGGATTCGAAGCGATGCGTGATCACCTGCCTGTCCTGATGCACGGTGTACGGGGCGGAGAAGCTCGCGCCGCCATCATCGGAACGCAGCATGCGGATCTCGCCGGTATACGGCTTCGCCAGCGGCCTTGTGTAGCTGATCACCACCTGCCCCGACTGGCCGAACGCGATCTTGGGACGGTTGTCACCGTTGGTGGCAACGGTCTCGCCGCCGATATCGATCACGCGGCGCTCGCGCCAGCGACCGTCGGTGCCGCGCTGCTGCAGGAACAGCAGCCCGTGATCGACCGCCGTCACCCACAGGCTCCCATCCGGCGCGAATGCCGCGCCGGTCGCCAGTTGCGACTTGGCATGACCCGCATGCTGCGCAGCGGCCGGCATGGCCGCGATCACTTGCATGACGATCACCAGTACCAGCGCAAGCCACATGTCGCGCATCATCACGGTCGCTCGCATCACCATTGCCCCTCCAGGCCGACATAGGCCGCGCGCGGCAAGCCGGGCGCATACAGCGCACCCTGCGCACTGGCCGACGCGCTGTCGGCATAGCGCTTGTCGGCGATATTCAGCACGCGTGCAAACACGGTCCAGCGCGTATCGAGTGCTTGCGACATGCGAAGATTGAACAGGTCATGGCCTGCATATGTGCCGTACTGATTGCCGGCATCCAGATAGTAGGCACCCAGCTTCACCCATTCCAGTTGCGCTGCAGTGCCCGGCGCCGGTGTCCAGCTCACGCGCAGGTTGCCGAGCAGGCGCGGGGACGCTTCGATTTCCTTGCCCGAGTAATTGAACGGCGACCCCGACGAAGTATTGCCTGACCAGTCCAGATAACGGTGGATCGCATACGACGCTGCCACATCGAGTCGCCATTGCGATGCCAGTTGACGTCCCAGACCCAGTTCCACGCCACGATGCCGCGTCGCACCGTTATTGGTTTGCACCACCACGTTGCTGGCATCACGCTGGCCGAGCAAGTCATTGTGCTTGGTCAGCTGGTAAGCGACAGCCTCGTAACGCCAGCCCGCTTGATGGCCGCGCAGACCCAGCTCGATCTGATTCGCGAGGATGGGCTTGAGCGCGCTGGCTGCCTGTGCCGCCACCGGCGCGGTGTTGGATGCGCCGGAGCGGAACAACTGGTTTTCCGATGGCGTGCGAAAGCCCTCGTTGTAAGACGCAAACGCATGCATGTCGCCGGTGAAGGCCCAGGTGGCACCGAGCTTCGGGCTCAGCCGCGTGAAGCTCACCGCGCCATCGGCCAACTGATAAAAGCCTGCCGCATGGGTGCCGGCGGCCAGCTGGTTGTCGAATGCATAGCGCGCATGGTCGTAGCGCAGGCCGGCGCTGAGGCGCAGGCCTTCGACCGGGGATGTCTCGATGTGCAGATAAGGGGCGATGCTGTGGTAATCGACTTTGTAATCGTAGGTGCGCGCGCCAACGGTATAGCCGGTGAAGTTGCGCCGGATGCCGCTGCCTGTAGATTGCAGCGCAATGCTGTTTTCCTTGCGCTCGCTCGGGCTGTAGTCGATGTCGATACCGGTGATCACCCGGGTGCGCATCGCATCATCGAGATGCTTGCGGTACTTGAGCATCAGGCCCAGCGATTGCACGGTCGTTTTTTCGATGCGACCGCTGCACACATTCGCGTTGTTACAGGAAAAGTTGAAGGTGCCGTTCAGATCCATCCGGTTGTCGCGAAAGTAAGGCGTGATCGACAACTGCGCGCCCTGCCCGAGATCGGTCTCGATCGCCGATGACACACGCCATGCATCAACGATGCGATAGCCGGGAGACCGCAGGTTAACGACGGGCGTCGCGAGATACATGTCCAGCGGCAGCGCCGAGTTTGCGCCGGTCTGCTGATCGATGTGCGTGGCGCCGATAATGGTCTTGATCACGGTGCTGCTGTCGCGCTCATAGTCCCAGCGCAGGTTCGCGCTCTGACGGTCATACGCAGTCTTTGCGCGCCAGCCATCGGTGTGCGTGAGGTTCAGGTCGCCACGCAGCGTGCTGCTGCCGCCAGCGACATGACCGTCACTGTCATCGCGGCCATCACGGCGTCGACCCCCGAGACGGCCGCTGTCAAAACCACCGAGCAGACGGCCAAAGCCGAAGCTGCCGCCCTCGAGCGTCAGGTCCGCACCGGCACGCTCGCGCGGCGTGCGTGTCAGCACATTCACGATGCCACCGACCGCATCCGAGCCGTACAGCGCCGAGCCAATGCCGCGCACCACTTCGACGCCGCCGGCGGAAGGAATGTTCAGCTCGTACAGCGCATTGTGGTTGAAGTTGCCGGTCGCACGCACCGGGATGCCATCTTCGAGGAACAGGTACAGCGGGCTGGTGGTGAAGCCTTGCCGGATCGCGGTCGTATGGCCTTCGCCATTGGTGACGCCGATCGCCACGCCCGGCACCTGTCCCAGCAATTGCTGCGGATGGGACGGCCGCGCCTGCACGATCGCATCGCGTTCGATGATGCCGACCGCAGACGGGGTTTCAGACAACAGGGTTTGTTCGCGGGTGCCGGTGACGGTCACTGCGGGCAACAAGGTATCGCTATTCGTATCGCTGTTCATATCGGTATTCCCGGCCACTGCCGCATCGGCAAAGACCAGGGCCGCTGCCGCCAGCGCGGGGGGTAGCAAATGACGCATGGGTAATTCTCCTGAAACAACAGACAACGCCCCGGCGCATCAGCATGGGCCGGGTCGATCACAACGGACGTGCGTTCAGGAGAAAACGGGAGGGGCGCGCGACTGCAGCGCATGGCCCGGGAAGGCCGAGACTGGCGAGACCACCAGGGAGGGGCGGGCGACCGTCGCCACCGCCAGCGGCAGGTAGCGGTGCGCATCGAATTCCGGCGCCGCGCCGGTCGCTGCGCACAGCACACAGTGGTCTTGGTGAGCGGTGGCGTGCGGGGTCGCCGGCGGGTGGGCGGCGGACGTGTCTGCAGACGGGTCTGCCGCCGCCTGGACGGTCGTGGCGGCCGATGCATCGACCTTGACCCAGCGGATGCCGGAGCTGACGCAGACCTCGATCCATTGCGCGCCCTGCGCCGCCCGCAGGCCGGCCATCGCCGGCAGCAGTGACTGCAACAGCAATGCCGCCAGCAACAAGCCGGAAAGCAGGGATCGGTGGACACGACGGAAGGACATAGCCCGCGATTTTAGCATTGCAGCATGTTCCGGCCGGATCGCCGGTCGGGTGATCGGTCGCTACGCGCCTGCGCGGATAAGGTTCAGCGCGCCCGTAGCTGAGCGACGCACTTGAGCGACGCACTTGAGCGACTACCTTGAGCGACTACCTGGAGCGACTACCTGGAGCGACTACCTGGAGCGACCAAGCTTAGCGACCAAGCTTAGCGACCACCGTGACCGACAACCGCACAATTTGCTGATTTGAGTACTCTCCGGCCAACAACGCCGCCGACAACGGGCGTATTTCCGTGCGGGGGCTGTCTAAATGAAGGTGGCGAGGGTCCGGGCGACATTTCACAAAAAGCAAGAAGACAACAAAAAAGCCCGACCCTTTGCCATGGTGAATACCGAGTTCAAGAATGACTAAGGATTCTTTTGCAGCGCGGAATTTCCTTGTGTTAAATTCCGAAAAATGTCGCGTTAATGCCGTGTTAACGCTAGAGCAATAAAAAGTACGGGCACGCTGGCCATTGCGCGAAAGTAGGCGTTAACCTCGCTGCAAGGTCGGAGAAATGTTTGGGACTTGCATTTGCTGCATTGCGGAAACGCCGAACAGACGACACAATTTGAGCGTCTTGAATGAGGGGTCATCATGCTCTACCAACTGCACGAAATGAACCGCACCTTGCTCAGCCCGCTGATCCAGTGGGCCGAGGCATCGTCCAAGCTGTTCACGAACCCGGTGTCGCCCTTCGCGCATACCCCTTTCGCGCAGCGCATCGCTGCCGGCTATGAATTGATGTTCCGCCTGGGCAAAGAGTACGAGAAGCCCGCGTTTGGCATCACGCACACCGAAGTCCACGGCATACAGACCGCGATCATTGAAGATGTGGCCGTCGACAAGCCCTTCTGCAAGCTGATCCATTTCCGCAAGGACCGGCACCACCCGAAACTGAAGGACCTGAAGCAGCCGGCGGTGTTGCTGGTCGCGCCGCTGTCGGGTCACCATGCCACGCTGCTGCGCGATACCGTGCGCGCACTGCTGACCGACCACGACGTGTACATCACCGACTGGACCGATGCGCGCATGGTGCCGATGGACCAGGGCGCCTTCCATCTGCATGACTACATTTATTACGTGCAGGATTTCATCCGCTTCCTCGGCGAAGGCGTGAACGTGATCTCGGTCTGCCAGCCGACCGTGCCGGTACTGGCCGCGATCTCGCTGATGGCATCGGCCAAGGAAAAGATCCTGCCGAAGACGATGGTGATGATGGGCGGCCCGATCGACCCGAGCAAATCGCCGACTGCGGTGAATGACCTCGCGACCAACAAGCCCTACACCTGGTTCGAAAACAATGTGATCTACAACGTGCCGCCGAACTACCCGGGCTATGGCCGTCGCGTCTACCCCGGCTTCCTGCAGCATGCGGGCTTCGTTGCGATGAATCCGCGCCGCCATGCGCAGAGCCACTGGGAGTTTTACCTGCATCTGCGCGAAGGCGACAACGAGTCGGCTGAAGAGCACCGCAAGTTCTATGACGAATACAACGCCGTGCTCGACATGCCGGCCGAGTACTACCTCGAAACCATCAAGACCGTGTTCCAGGACCATGCGCTGCCGCAGGGCACCTGGGATGTCGAGGGCAAGCGCGTGCGGCCGCAGGACATCAAGACCGTGGCACTGTTCACGATCGAAGGCGAACTGGACGACATCTCCGGCTCCGGCCAGACCCGCGCCGCGCATGAGCTGTGCGCCGGCATCCCGAAGGACATGAAGCAGCACTACACAGCACCCAAGTGCGGCCACTACGGCATTTTCTCGGGCCGCCGCTGGCGCGAGATGATCTCGCCGCGCATCACTGACTTCATCAAGGCGCATGCCTGAACGACGCCGATGATCCGCCCGTGACAAGGCCGCCTGCGGGCGGCCTTGTCATTGTCAGGGGCAACGGCTGTGCGCGCGCAAATCGCGGATAATGTCGGCCTATGTCACGCCCCCCGTCATCGCTGGCCGACCGCATCGAAGATCTGCTGCCGCAGACCCAGTGCACCAAGTGCGGCTACCCCGCGTGCCGCCCGTATGCGGAAGCGGTCGCCGCCGGCAGCGCCGGCTACAACCAATGTCCGCCGGGTGGCGCCGAAGGCGTCGCACGACTGGCTGCGCTGCTGGGCCAAGCTGTCATCCCCATCAACCCCGTGCATGGCGCCGAGCGCGAGCGACCGGTCGCGGTCATCGATGAGGCCGCCTGCATAGGCTGTACGCTGTGCATACAGGCCTGCCCGGTTGATGCGATCGTCGGCGCCGCGAAGCAGATGCACACGGTGGTGGCATCGCTGTGCACCGGCTGCGACCTGTGCGTAGCGCCCTGCCCGGTCGATTGCATTGCGATGCTGCCGGTCACGCCCGGCCGCACCGGCTGGGCCGCGTGGTCACAGGCGCAAGCCGATGATGCACGTCGCCGCCATGACGATCGCCATGCGAGGTTGAAGCGCGACAAGGAAGAGAATGATGCGCGGCTGGCTGCGAAAGCCGCGGCCAAACTGCAGGAAGTGGAATCCTCGACGCCGCTGTCGGATGCCGAGCGCGCCGAGAAAGAGCGCAAGCGCGCCATCATCCAGGCCGCGATCGAACGCGCGCGCCTGCAGAAGGAAGCCGCACAACAGCAAGCACGGCAAAAGCAGGCAGACCACAAAGCATGAGTGCCGATGAACGCTGACAAACGCCGCGAGATCTTCACCCGGCTGCGCGCTGCCAACCCGCACCCGACCACCGAGCTCGAATACACCACGCCGTTCGAGCTGCTGATCGCGGTCATCCTGTCGGCGCAGGCAACGGATGTCGGCGTCAACAAGACGACGCGCAAGCTGTATCCGGTCGCGAACACGCCGCAGGCGATTTACGAACTCGGCGTCGAAGGCCTGACGCCCTATGTGCAAACCATCGGGCTGTACCGCAACAAGGCGAAGAACGTGATCGAAACCTGCCGCATCCTGCTTGAGCAGCATGGCGGTCAGGTGCCGAATGACCGCGAGGCCTTGCAGGCGCTGCCCGGCGTCGGCCGCAAGACGGCGAATGTGGTGCTCAACACCGCGTTCGGCGTACCGGCGATGGCGGTCGATACGCACATCTTCCGTGTGTCGAACCGTACCGGGATTGCCCCGGGCAAGAACGTGGACGTCGTCGAGCAAAAGCTGATGAAATTCGTGCCGCAGGAATTTTTGATGGATGCGCACCACTGGCTGATCCTGCATGGGCGCTACACCTGTACCGCGCGCAGCCCGCAGTGCTGGAACTGCCTGATTGCCGACCTGTGCGAATTTCGCAGCAAGACGCCAGCGCCGGCCAGAGGCATCTGAGACACTCGCGTCCATGGAAGCCTTCCTCAACAGCGCCGCCGTTGTCGCCCTCGGTGAGCTGGGCGACAAGACGCAGGTGCTGGCCTTGCTGCTGGCCGTACGCTACCAGCGAAGCTGGCCTATCCTCGCCGGCATCTTTCTGGCGACTCTGTTGACGATGGGCGTCACCGCACTGCTCGGCACTACGATCTCGTCCTTCCTGCCGCCATCCTTGCTGCGCTGGGTGCTGGTGGTGATGTTCTTTGCTGTTGCCCTGTGGACGCTGGTGCCAGAAGGCGATGATGAAGACGAAGACGATGTCGCGCTGAAGTCCTCACGCAGCCTGGTGCTGACCGCATTTGTCACCTTCATCCTCGCCGAGCTGGGCGACAAATCGCAGATTGCCACGCTGGTGATGGCGGCGAAGTATGGCGACTTCATGCCGGTGATGGCGGGTGCCACCGTCGGTGAAATGCTGGCGATCGCGCCAGCAGTACTGCTGGGCCAGACCACCGCACAATGGCTGCCGATGACGTGGGTGCGCGTGGCCGCCGCTGTACTGTTTGCTGCGTTTGGCGCGTGGGTGCTGATCTTCGGCCTCGACTGAGCTGCCCTCACCGACCACGCGACATCACAGGATCGGGCTGCCGATGAAGAACCTCGACCCCGAAGCAGGTGGTATCTGAATCAGGCGGTATCTGAAGCAGGCGGCATCGTAGGCATGATGCACCCGACAACCAATGAAATCAGCCATGACACCGGAGCGCTGAACGATGTTCAACCCGAGCAAGGATGAAGTGCGCCACTTCTTTTGCGACACCTGGCGCAAAACCCGGGCCAATGAAGTACTCACACCGCTGGAAGCCATCGCGCGCGACTGGCTGTTGCAGCATCCGGAATATCACGACGCGCTGTCCGACGCCGACGCGGCACAAAGCGCGGACTACGACATCGCGCAGGGCCAGTCCAATCCCTTCCTGCATTTGTCGATGCACTTGTCGATCACGGAGCAGGTCTCGATCGACCAGCCACCCGGCATTCGCGCTGCGTATGCATTACTCGCCGCCCGGCTTGGCGAACACGACGCCCAGCACCAGGTGATGGAATGTCTCGGCGAGATGCTGTGGACATCACAGCGTAACGGCACGCCACCGGATGGCGTCGCCTACATCGAATGCGTGAACCGCAGGGCACAGCGCTGATCACTGATCACTGATCACTGATCACTGATACCTGACGCCTGACGCTGCAGCTATCAGCAAAAGATGAAGGCCAGCATGGCCGGATCATCGATCAGATGCTGGTTCGCGTAAATCGCGAGCCGATGCACGGCGGACATCAGCGCATCCGCGAGTTCATGCCTGTTCATGAGGAAGAAGGTGCTCATACCGCTGCATCAGAGAAAGCCGCGGTTATTATAAGTGGCAGCAAATGGCACAGCCCATCTATCGCCGTTAATCAAATGAAAATGGAGAGCTCGATGAAAAAACTGCTGTCGCTTGTCATTGCCAGCACCGTCTTCAGCACTGCCCTCGCGCATTCGCAAGACAACGGGACACCGGAAGGGCTGATGCATTTGTACGTCAAGCTGGTCAATGAAGAGAATACGGCCGCGCTGCAAGACGTTTACCATTTCCCGCATGTGAAGATCACCGGCGGCAAGCTGGCCCAGATCGATGACCCAACGATCCCCGTGATTGATTTCGACGGATTGAAACGATCAGGCTGGAAGTATTCGAAAATCAATCAAATCAAGGTGCTTGCCGAGGGCAGCAATGCAGCGCTGGTCGAACTGAACTTCTCGCGCTTCGATGCGAACGACAAGGAATTTCTGAATCAAACCACGTTCTACAACCTGACCCGGAACAAGGGCTACTGGCAGATCATGAGCATACAGTCGATGGGCCCGCTGGCAGGTGTGAAAGGCAAGTGAATGACTGCAACGAAGGGACGCTTCAAGCAAGGGCAGCCCTTCACAGTCAGCCCTTCACAGTCAGCCCCTCAAAGTCAGCCCTTCGCATTCAGCGCTTCACCGTCATTCATTCACGCGGCGGTCACGCGGCCTGTCGCCAGGCTCACTCTTCGAGTGCGCAATCGACCGTCTGCGCACCCAGCAATGACAGCAGCAAGCCCGGCGCCAGACTGACCAGAAATCCCCGACGCCCGCCATTGATGAAGATCAGCGGCAGGTCAAGGATGCTCGCTTCCACATAGACGGGGATGTGCTTTCGCGTGCCGAAGGGCGAGGTGCCGCCGATCAGGTAGCCGGTGTGCCGGCTCGCCTCGTCCGGCGTGCAGGGCTCGATGCTCTTGCGCGACGCTTGCCGTGCGAGGTTCTTGGTCGATACCTTGCGGTCGCCATGCATCAGGATGATCAGCGGCTTCTTCTGCTCATCCTTCATCACCAGCGTCTTGATCACCTGGTGTTCATCCACCCCCAACTGACGCGCGGATTCGCCGGTGCCGCCATGCTCGACATAGTCGTACGGATGACGGCCATAGCTGACCCGGTGTTTGGTCAGGAACTGCGTTGCAGGGGTTTCAGAAACGTGTTTGCTCATCTGAAGGTCGCCGGCGTACAAGTCAGGTCAGGGGCTGCGATGACATGCTGAAGCAATGATTCATCCGACAGCAAGCGCCAACAAAAAACCGCGGCACGCCGCGGTTTTTCTTGAAGCAGGGTCCGCTTACTTGCGCAGCACCAGCGTGCCCGGCAGGCTGGCCAGATAGGCAGCGATGTCGCGGATCTCGGCCTTGGACAGCGGCTTGGCCATGCCACCCATGATCGCGTTGCCGCGGCCGTTGGCAGCATTGCCACCGCGCTGGTACGCGACGAGCGCGTGCTCGAGGTAGTCGGCATGCTGGCCGGCCAGCTTCGGATAGCTCGGATCGACCGGGCTGTTGTAGTCGGCGCCGTGGCAGGATGCGCAGTTGTATTTCTGGGCAGCGGCTTTGCCGGCTTCGACGTTACCGGCGAAGGCGTTGAACGACAGCGCGACGGCCAGCAGTGCAAAAATCTTTTTCATGGTGTCAGGCTCCGATTATTTCTGCTGCGCGTAGTACGCGGCCAGGTCGGCGATATCTTGGTCGGACAGGCCCTTGGCAATGCCAACCATCGACGGATGGGAACGCTCGCCCTTCTTGTAGGCGTTCAGTGCGGCGACAATGTACTTCTCGTTCTGGCCGCCCAGCATCGGAACACGGTAGACCTCGGGGTACGTGGCTTTGTAGCCGCCGGCGATGCCATGGCAGCCGATGCACATCGCAACCTTGTTTTTGGCAGCTGCAGCGTCACCTTTGATGTCGGCAGCGGCAGACACCTGGGCTACAGTGGCCAGCGCGAGTAGAGCAAAGATTTTTTTCATGATGGCTGGTAGAAAGTTCGAAATGGATTCGACGGACTCAGGCCAGATTCGCCAAAATTCGGCTCCACAACATTGTCAAAAATGTTGCCCCGTCGCACAGCGCCCGCGATTCTAACCGATTAGCCCCGCTCAGTCCAATTCTCGCCCTCTGATCGACGATGAAATCCGCATAGCGCACCTCATTTTGTTTGCCAGAACGCTATACTCAATCTTCTTTTCTTGACTGATGAGTCTATGTCTACGTTGCCCCGCTTCGAAGGCTCCGAGCACTATGTCGCTACGCAGGACCTGAAACTGGCCGTGAATGCCGCGCTGACCCTGCAGCGTCCGCTGTTGATCAAGGGCGAGCCCGGCACCGGCAAGACCATGCTGGCCGAGGAAGTCGCGGCCGCGCTGAAGATGCCACTTTTGCAATGGCATATCAAGTCCACCACCAAGGCGCAGCAAGGCCTGTATGAATATGACGCAGTGTCGCGCCTGCGCGATTCGCAGCTGGGCGACGCGCGGGTCAAGGACATCCACAATTACATCGTCAAGGGCGTGCTGTGGCAGGCGTTCACGTCGGACGAGCCGGTGGTGCTGCTGATCGACGAGATCGACAAGGCCGACATCGAGTTCCCGAACGATTTGCTGCGCGAGCTGGACCGGATGGAGTTCTATGTGTACGAGACGCGCGAGATGGTGCGCGCGAAGCACCGGCCGCTGGTAATCATCACATCGAACAATGAAAAAGAGTTGCCGGATGCCTTCCTGCGCCGCTGCTTCTTCCACTACATTAAATTCCCGGACCAGCAGACGATGCAGCAGATCGTCGATGTGCACTTCCCGGGCATCAAACAGGCGTTGTTGTCGCAAGCGATGCAGACGTTCTTTGACGTGCGCGAGATCGCCGGCCTGAAAAAGAAACCGTCTACATCCGAACTGCTGGACTGGCTGAAGCTGCTGCTGGCCGAAGACATCCCACCGGAAGCGCTGCGCAGCCAGGATAACAAGGCCATCGTGCCGCCCTTGCACGGCGCGCTGCTGAAGAACGAGCAGGATGTGCATCTGTTCGAGCGGCTGGTGTTCATGTCGCGGCAAAACCGCTGACGCAGCGCGCAACGCCGCACCAACGCATCGCGTCGCTTCGTTACCGTCCACGATACCGCATACGCCACCGTCCCACAGACCCACAGACCGTATTCAACCCCGACCCCCGTCTTGCTTTCCCACGGCCCACGACCATGCTGATCGATTTCTTTTTCACGCTGAAGGACGCAAAGGTCCCGGTGTCGATCAAGGAATTTCTGATCCTGCTGGAAGGCCTGCAGAAGCAGGTGATTGCGCCGTCGCTCGACGAGTTCTATTACCTGGCGCGAACCACGCTGGTGAAGGACGAGGCGCATTTCGACAAGTTCGACAAAGCCTTCGGCCATTACTTCCACGGTGCGCAGACCTTGTTCGATGCGACGCCCGAGATCCCGCTCGACTGGCTGATGAAACGACTGCAGCGCGAGCTGACGCCCGAGCAGCGCGCGCAGCTGGAGAAGTTCGGCTACGACAAGCTGATGGACCGGCTGAAGGAATTGCTGAAAGAGCAGAAGGCGCGCCACGAAGGCGGCAACAAATGGATCGGCACCGGCGGCACGTCGCCTTTCGGCAATGGTGGCGTCAACCCTGAAGGCATACGCATCGGCGGCGAGGGTGGCGGCCGCACCGCGGTCAAGGTATGGGAGCAGCGCGCGTACAAGGACTATGACAGCGAGCGCGAGCTCGGCACCCGCAACATCAAGGTCGCGCTGCGCCGCTTGCGCAAGTTCGCGCGCGAAGGTCTGGAAGAAGAACTGGCGCTGGATGACACCATACGCGCGACCGCGAACAATGCCGGCTGGCTGGACCTGAAGATGCAGCCGGAACGCAAGAACAAGGTCAAGGTGCTGATGCTGATGGACGTGGGCGGCACGATGGACGACCATATCGGCCGCGTCGAGGAATTGTTCTCGGCTGCGAAAACCGAGTTCAAGAACATGGAGTTTTTCTACTTCCATAACTGCGTGTATGAAACGCTGTGGAAGAACAACCGCCGCCGCCATGCCGAGCGCTTTGCGACCTGGGACGTGCTGCGCAAGTATCCGCCGGACACCAAGCTGATTTTCGTCGGCGATGCGACGATGAGCCCGTATGAAATCGTGCAGCCGGGCGGCTCGGTCGAATACAACAACGAAGAAGCTGGCGGGGTCTGGCTGCAGCGTTTCACGCACCAGTTCCCGAAATTCGTGTGGCTGAACCCGGAGCCGGAAGGCTTGTGGCAATACCGGCAATCGATTGCGATCATTCGCCAGATCATGGGCAACCGCATGTATCCGATCACGATGGAAGGACTGGATCGGGCGATGCAGATGCTGTCCAAATGATGGCGCGATCACGCCCCGCCTGAAGCGGAATGGGGCCGGCGCGCCGGATTTCATTAGAATTCACAGAATTTGCCCGTGCCGGCGAATTGCCCTCGAGGGCAGTCCGGCGGCACGCAACCGGCGCAAACCCGCACAAAAGCGCAGGTTTCGGCGCTAACCCGATGTCATCCTGACGATGTCGCCTCACCATCAACTACGCATGGCTAGCAAAAAACCTGACTACAGCGAATCATCCATCCGCGTCCTGAAAGGACTCGAGCCGGTCAAGCAACGGCCCGGCATGTATACCCGCACCGAGAACCCGCTGCACATCATTCAGGAAGTGATCGACAACGCTTCCGATGAAGCATTGGGTGGCTACTGCAAGAACATCCAGGTGACGATGAATGCCGATGGCAGCGTCAGCGTCGAGGACGACGGCCGCGGTATTCCGGTCGGCCTGCATCCGGAAGAAAAAGTGCCGACGGTCGAGATCGTGTTCACGCGCCTGCATGCGGGTGGCAAGTTCGACAAGGGCTCGGGCGGCGCGTATGCATTCTCGGGCGGCCTGCATGGCGTCGGCGTGTCGGTCACCAATGCACTGGCATCGCGCCTCGACATCACGGTCTGGCGCAAGGATGACAAGGGCAACGGCGTGCATGACATCGGCTTTGCCGGTGGCGACCTGGTGCAGAAGCTGAAGTCGCGCGCCGCGGGCAAGGACGACAAGAAGTCCGGCACCCGGGTCACGGTCTGGCCGGACCCGAAGTATTTCGACACGCCGACCATTCCCGTCAGTGAACTGCTGCGCCTGCTGCGCTCAAAGGCAGTGCTGCTGCCCGGCGTGCGTGTGTCGTACACCAACGTGAAAACCGGCGACAACCAGAGCTGGCTGTACGAGCAGGGTCTGCGCGGCTACCTGAACGAGCAACTTGCACAGACCAGCGGCGGCGCGACCCTGATCCCGCTGTTCGAAGGCGAGCAATACGCCGGTGCCGACGCGGACGGCTTCGCCGAAGGTGAAGGCGCAGCCTGGGTCGTCGCCTGGACGGAAGACGGCAATGTGGTGCGCGAGTCCTATGTGAACCTGATCCCGACCCCGGCCGGCGGCACGCATGAATCCGGCTTGCGCGAAGGCTTGTTCGGCGCTGTGAAAAACTTCGTCGAAATGCATTCATTGCTGCCGAAGGGCGTCAAGCTGTTGCCGGAAGACGTGTTTGCACGGACCTCGTTCGTGCTTTCCGCGAAAGTGCTGGACCCGCAGTTCCAGGGCCAGATCAAGGAAAAACTGAACTCGCGCGATGCGGTGCGCCTGGTCGCCGGTTATGCGCGCAGCGCGCTCGAGCTGTGGCTGAACCAGCATGTCGATTACGGCAAGAAGCTCGCTGAACTCGTGATCAAGCAGGCGCAGAGCCGGCTGCGCTCCGCGCAAAAGGTCGAGAAGCGCAAGTCCTCCGGCGTCGCAGTGTTGCCGGGCAAGCTGACCGATTGCGAATCGACCGACATCACGCGCAATGAAGTGTTCCTGGTCGAAGGTGATTCGGCCGGCGGTTCGGCCAAGATGGGGCGCGACAAGGAATACCAGGCCATCCTGCCGCTGCGCGGCAAGGTGCTGAATGCGTGGGAGACCGAGCGCGACCGTCTGTTTGCGAACAACGAGATTCATGACATCGCGGTCGCGATCGGCGTGGACCCGCATGGCAAGAATGATGAACCGGACCTGTCGGGCCTGCGCTACGGCCGCATCTGCATCCTGTCCGATGCAGATGTTGACGGCTCCCACATCCAGGTGCTGCTGCTGACGCTGTTCTTCCGTCACTTCCCGAAGCTGATCGAGCGCGGCCATATCCATGTCGCGCGTCCGCCGCTGTACCGCGTGGATGCGCCGGCACGCGGCAAGAAGCCGGCACAGAAGATCTATGCACTCGACGATGGCGAACTGGAAGCGATCGAAGACAAGCTGCGCAAGGATGGCGTGCGTGACGGCGCATGGAGCATCGCGCGCTTCAAGGGCCTGGGCGAGATGAGCGCCGAACAATTGTGGGAAACCACGATGAACCCGGACACGCGCCGGCTGCTGCCGGTGGCCTTTGGTGATCTGGGCGTCAAAGCTTCCGAAGACCGCTTCACGATGTTGATGGGCAAAGGCGAAGCTGCGGCGCGCCGGGCTTGGCTGGAAGAGCATGGGAATGAAGTTGAGGCAGACATCTAAGGCTAATTCAACAAGAACAAAGACACTGGGTCCCGGCCTGCGCCGGGACGACATACTTGGGACTGCAGGTTACCAAACGTCATCCCGGCGCAGGCCGGGATCCAGCGACTTGAATGAACACTTGAGCACACCACCAAGCTGACATGACAGACCAAACCAACCTGTTCGAATCCGCCACCGATGACGGTGGCGAATCCCTGACGCTGGCGACCTTCGCCGAGCGTGCCTATCTTGATTACGCGATCTCGGTCGTGAAGGGCCGCGCGTTGCCGGATGTGTGCGACGGCCAGAAGCCGGTGCAGCGCCGCATCCTGTATGCGATGGACCAGCTGAAGCTGGACCCGACCGCGAAGCCGCGCAAATCAGCCGCCGTGGTCGGCGATGTACTGGGCAAACTGCACCCGCATGGCGACCAGTCGGTGTATGACGCGATGGTGCGCATGGCGCAAGACTTTGCGCTGCGCTACCCGCTGATCGATGGCCATGGCAACTTCGGCTCGCGCGACGGCGATGGCGCGGCGGCGATGCGGTACACCGAAGCACGGCTGACGCCGATCTCGCGATTGCTGCTCGACGAGATCGACATGGGTACCGTCGATTTCGCACCGAACTATGACGGCTCCAGCGAAGAGCCGAAGCTGCTGCCGGCACGCCTGCCCTTCGTGCTGCTGAATGGCGCGTCCGGCATCGCGGTCGGTCTCGCCACCGAAATCCCGTCGCATAACCTCACGGAAGTGGCGCAGGCAGCGATTGCACTGATCAAGAACCCGAAGCTCGATCATGACGAACTGATGGCGCTGGTACCGGGGCCGGACTTCCCGGGTGGCGGCCAGATCATCACGCCGCCATCGGTCATCAGCGAGATTTATCAGTCCGGCCGCGGCAGCATCAAGGTGCGCGCACGCTGGAAGATCGAAGAGCTCGCACGTGGACAGTGGCAGCTGGTGGTCACCGAACTGCCACCGGGCACTTCGGCGCAGAAGATCCTCGAGGAAATCGAAGAGCTGACCAACCCCAAGGTCAAGCTCGGCAAGAAGAGCCTCACACCTGACCAGCTGGGCACCAAGCAGGCGATGCTGGCGGTGCTGGACACGGTGCGTGATGAATCCGGCCGCGATGCACCGGTGCGTCTGGTGTTCGAGCCGAAGTCAAAAAACCAGGACCAGGAAGAATTCAGCAATCTGCTGCTCGCGCACACGTCGCTGGAAAACAATGTCGCGGTGAACCTGGTGATGATCGGCGCCGATGGCAAGCCGCGCCAGAAAGCGCTGGGCGAGATCCTGCGCGAATGGATAGGCTTCCGCTTCGAGACCGTCACCCGCCGCACGCAGCACCGTCTGAGCAAAGTGGATGACCGTATCCACATCCTCGAAGGCCGCGAAGCGGTGCTGCTGAACATCGACAAGGTGATCAAGATCATCCGCGAATCGGATGAACCGAAGCCCGCGCTGATGCAGGCCTTCAAATTGTCCGAGCGCCAGGCCGAGGACATCCTCGAGATCCGGCTGCGCCAATTGGCACGTCTGGAAGCCATCAAGGTGCAGCAAGAGCTGGCCGAGCTACGCAAGGAAAAAGCGACACTGCAAGAGCTACTGGACAACCCGGCATCGATGAAGAAGCTGTTGCAGAAAGAAATCGACGCCGATGCGAAGCAGTACGGCGACAAGCGTCGCACGCTGATGAAGGAAGCCGAACGCGCCGTCGCCGAGCAAAAGGTGATCGACGAGCCGGTGACGGTGATCCTGTCGCAAAAAGGCTGGGTGCGCGCACGCCAGGGCCACGGCCATGATGCGCAGCAGTTCAGCTTCAAGCAGGGCGATGCGCTGTACGGTACTTTCGAGTGCCGCACCACCGACACCTTGCTGGCGTTCGGCTCGGGTGGCCGTGTGTATTCGATTGCAGTCAATGCACTGCCGGGGGCGCGCGGCGATGGGGTGCCGGTCACCAGCTTGTGCGAAGTGGAATCCGGTACGCGCCTGGTGCATTACTTTGCGGGGCCGGCCGATACACCGCTGCTGCTGGCATCCACCGCCGGTTATGGCTTCTCGGCCAAGGCCGGCGACATGCTGAGCCGCCAGAAAGGCGGCAAGTCCTTCATGACGCTCGACACCGGCGACGAACCGGTAATGCCGCGCGTGATTCCGAAAGCGGCGAAGTCGGTCGCTTGCCTGTCCGCCAATGGCCGCCTGCTGGTGTTCGGCATCGATGAGATCAAGCATCAGCCCGGTGGTGGTCGTGGCGTGATCCTGATGGAACTCGATGTCGATGAGAAGCTGCTGGCTGCGGAAGCGATACTCAAGAGCGTGAAGGTGATCGGCACCGCGCAACGCAGCGGCAAGGCAGCTGAAGTGGTGCTGAGTGGCGCAGACCTCACGCATCACGCCGGCAAGCGTGCGCGCAAGGGAAAGTTGCTGGCATCGCGCATGAAGGCCACGCATCTCGACGCACAGGGCTGAGTCGCCGGCACAGCTTCAGCGGTTTCCATCGCAGCACGGGCAGGGAACGCATCGCGTCCCTGCCCTTTTTTCATCGCTGTGCCGGCACGTGATGAACAGAGCGACAAACAGACTTCAGATTGTCGTACCGCCCTGGCAAGCCATCGATTAGAACAACATCACGTTTCGCATTTACTCGCGTAAATTGTTCCTTGCAGCATTGAAGTGAAGAAATCGCGTCTTTATGATGAGCATCTCTTGCTCAACATAAAGCCGACATGAACCACTGCCTGTTCGCTCGTTTCACCCGACACCTTGCCACCTTCGCCGCAACAGCGGCCATCATCAGTGCTGCCAACGTCGCCGCAGTCGCTGCCCATGCAGCCAGCAGCGTGCCCACACCCGGTATCGATCCGACGGTCAACGAGCAAGTCGTGATGTTGCCCGTGATGGTGAATGGCAAGCCACTGCAATTCGAAACCACACTGTTCAAGCCGCCCGGTGACGGCCCCTTCCCGCTGCTGGTGATGAATCATGGCAAAGATCGCGGCAACCCGAGCGCGCAGCGCCGTGACCGCTTCCTCGCGATGAGCCGCGAGTTCGTCAAGCGCGGCTATGCGGTCGCGGTACCGATGCGCAAGGGCTTCTCGACATCGAGCGGCACCTATACCGACTACGGCTGCAACATGAAAGACAATGGCCAGCAGCAAGCAGACGATGTGCAGGCCGCGCTCGATGCGCTGGTCAAACTGCCCTATGTGGATCGCGATCGCATCCTGGTCGCGGGCCAGTCCTATGGTGGCCTGGCGACGATGGCCTTCGGCACCCGCCACTATCCGGGCGTACGCGGGCTGATCAACTTCGCGGGTGGCTTGCGCATCGATGGCAGCCATTGCGACTGGAAGGCAGCGCTGGTGAAAGCGCTCGGAAATTACGGCAGCCAGTCCGCACCACCCAGCCTGTGGTTCTATGGCGAGAACGACAGCTACTTCAATCACGCGCTGGCACAGCAGATGCAGGCGGCCTACCAGGCCGGTGGCGGTGCCGCGCAACTGGTCGCGTATGGCAAATTCAAGACCGATGCGCACGGCATGATCGGCAGCCGCGACGGGGTCGCCGTCTGGTGGCCTGACACCGAGCGCTTCCTGAAGAGCATCGGCCTGCCAACCGACGAAGTGGTGGCGATCGCCGACACGCCACGTCCGGCGGCAACCGGGTTTGCTGCCATTGACAGCGTCGATGCCGTACCCAAGCTCAGTGCACAGGGCAAGGCCGGCTATCGCGACTATCTGGCTAAAGGCACGCCGCGTGCATTCGCGATCTCGGGTTCCGGCGCATGGAGCTGGGCCGAGGAAGGCGACGACCCGTCCGAGCGTGCACTGGCCGCCTGCCAGAAAAACAGCAAGCAAGCCTGCCTGCTGTACTCGGTGGACCATGACGTGGTGTGGAGTGACCCTCGGCTAAGCACGGTGCCGCCGGTGTCCACCCAATGACCTTCATCGTCTAGTCCGTTGCGAAAGCGATCGCCATCGTCAAGCGCGAGCGCAAGGCTTCGAGACTACGGTAATCATGCCCGAGCACGACGCGCAGGTGAATGTCGCCCGGGTCTGCCATCGGCCGCAGCTGGGCATCGACGCCCAGCTCGCCGGCCAGCTGGCGGGCGGCCGCATAGTGCCGCTTCGCATATTCGATACGTGTCGCACGGACCGTGTAGCTGTCATGGTTGAGCACGCGTATCACTTTCCAGTCACTGCCGATCAATGCACGCAGTGAGCGTGCGAGGCCGGTCACGCCATTGCCATTGACAATCTCGACCCGCTCATCGATGCGCTGCAACGCAGGCTCGCTGCCGGCACTTCCACCGGACTCCGGCTTGCCGACACCGGCGGCCACCACCACCGCGCTGGCTGCAGCAGGTGCCGCAGCGGCAGAGCTTGCCGTGCCTGCCATGCCCGTCGTTCCGGCAGCGCCTTTGGTACCGCTGCCCTCGCTGGCGACGATCACGCGCACTTCTTCCAGCACCGGCGCCGGCACTGCGATCACCCCTTGCTGACGCAATTCATAGATGCCGGGCGACAGCGGCACGATCACTTCGTGCGAACGGCCGTCGGCCAGTGCGACCGTCACCGGCACTTCGGACGGCGTCGGTGCGTGATCCGGTCCATGATGCGGCGCCTTGTCCGGTGCTTCGCCGAGCGCGGCCAGCACCGCATCGAGCTTTGCACGGATAGACGCATTGTCCGGGTCGAGTGCGACCGCCTGCTCGAGCACGATCCGCGCATCGCGGTATTGACCTTTCAACGCGCGCGCATAGCCGAGATTGGCCAGCACATGCGCCTGTCCGGGCCGGCGGTCGCTGAGTTCTTCGAGGATCGCGATCGCCTGATCGATGTCACCCTTGCCGGCGGTGACGGCGGCCAGCCCGTTCTTCGCTTCCATGTAATCGGGGTCGACGTCGATCGCGCGCCGGTAGGCATTCGCGGCTTCATCCAGCCGGCCCGAGCGCTGCATGTGGCGACCCAGCGTGTACCAGGCTTCGGCCGAGCCCTGCGAATCCCTGACGCGCGCAAACGGCACGATCCTGGCGGGCGCTTCGGCCACCGGCTCGGACGGTGAGTCGAAGAATGCGCAACCGGGTATCAGCGTGCTGCCGGCCAACACGAGCAAGGTACTTGATCTGAGCTTCATCATGGTCTCCATCATCGCAATTCCTGGCGGCACTGCCTCACGCCCGTCAAGGCCTTCACGTCCTTCACGACCTTCACATCCTTCACGTCACTCACTCCCCTCACTCGCTACCCGCCAGCACCGGCAGCAGCACCCGGTAGATGCGCAGCACGGCCGGCCCGATCAGCACGATCATCAGGGTCGGGAAGATGAAGAAGATCAGCGGGAACAGCAGCTTCAGTGAAATCTTGGCCGCCGCCTCTTCGGCGCGCTGGCGGCGCTTGGTGCGCAGGTTGTCCGCATGGATGCGCAGCGAATCGCCCATGCTGGTGCCGAAGCGGTCGGACTGGATCAGCATCGCGACCAGCATGTCGATGTCTTCCACACCGGTGCGCAGCGACAGGTTGCGCAACGCACGCTCCTTCGAAAACCCGGCGCGCAATTCGACGATCACCATCTGCAGTTCCTGACCGAGGATCTCGCTCTTGATATGAATTTCGCTCGCGACCTTCGCGAAGGCGGCATCCAGCCCGAGGCCGGCCTCGACGCAGATGGTCAGCAAGTCCAGCGCATCGGGAAAGCTTTCGAAGATCTCGCGCTTGCGCACGCGGATCTTGTGGTTCAGCACGATGTTGGGAATGTAGTAGCCCGCATACGCACAGGTCAGCATCACCAGAATGGGTACCTGTGGCCCGGACGTGAACATGCCCTCGCCGCTCATCAGCAATGCGACCATCGGCACTGCCATCGCCAGCAGGGTCTTGGTGCCGTAAAAGAGATAGGGCGTGGATTTGCCGCGCCAGCCGGCATTGATGAACTTGATGCGGATCGGCGAGTTCTCCCAGCCCTCGGCCGGCAGCGACAGCCTGGCCAGTGGCCGCGTCAGCTTCACGAAGCGCTCGATCCACAGGCTCTGCTCCTGTCCCACGCGCGACTCGGTCTCGACCTGCAGGTCCGCCACCCGGCGCCGGAAGCGGTCCGGTATCAGGAACCATGCGGCAGCGGCGGCGATCGCCGCCCAGACGACGAACACGACACCGAAGAACAGCATGCTTTGCGCATCCATGGTCGCTACCTTTCGCTCAGACGCGAATGCGGATCAGCTGCCGCATCCACAACACGCCAAACAGCATCATCGCCGCGCCGGCACCGAGCATCAGCGGACCCGCCGGGTCTTCCAGGAATTGCTTCAGATAGTCAGGACTGACCATGAAGAACACCACCGCGATCACGGCCGGCAGCAAGCACAGGATCCATGCGGACAATCGCCCCTCGGCCGACATGGTGCGGATGTCACCCAGCAGCTTGAGTCGCTGCCGGATCAGCAGGCTCACATTGCTCATGATTTCGGACAGGTTGCCGCCGGCTTCGCGCTGGATCAGGATCGCAACGATCATGTAGCGCAAGTCGGTCAGCGGCACCCGCTCGGCCAGTCGCTGCAGGGCTTCCGACATCGGCAGGCCGAAATTGATCTCGTCGGACACCACGCGGAATTCGGCAGCGATCGGATCCGGCATTTCGTCTGCCAGCATGGTCAGTGTCGATGGCAGTGCGTGGCCCGCCTTCAGGCTGCGGCTGATCAGGTCTGCCGCTTCGGGCAATTGCTTTTCTATTGTCAGCAGGCGCTCTTCACGCCGGCTCCACACCACGGCCAGCGGAATCGCCGCGCACAGTGCGCCCACCGCCAGCGCCACCCACACATACAGCAACAACAGGAATGACACGGCAAAGCCGATCGCAAACGCGATACCCGTGTACATCAGCAAGCGGCCGACCGACCAGCCGGTGCCGCTTTGCTGCAGCCACTGGTCAAGGCCATGGATGCCAGGCACCTGGCGCAACAGTTCTTCGGCCCGGGATGAGCGCGCCAGCCGGCGGTTCTTGTACAAGCCTTCGATCACGCTGTCGTTTTGCGCGCTGCGCGTGCGCGTGACTTGCACCAGTCGCTGGTTGAGCCGGCGCGCGGCGCGGCTCTGCGTCGAGAACCACCAGCCATACACGGCCTCGATGGTGAGTGCGGCGGCGACGAACACCAGCAGCACAAAACCGTAATACAGCAGATCCATCGCAGCCTCCTGGGTCGGTTTGGGCGCTTACTCGAAGATGCGGCGCGGGTCGTAGGTGGACTCCGGTACCGCCACACCGAACTCGCGCAAGCGCTGGTCGAACTGCGGGAAGATGCCGGTCGCGCAGAAATGACCGATCACCTTGCCCTCGGGATTGGTGCCGGTGCGCTTGAACTGGAACACCTCTTGCATCGTGATGGTGTCGCCTTCCATGCCATTGATTTCCTGCAGGCTGATCAGCTTGCGGGTGCCATCGGTCAGGCGCGCGATCTGGATCACGACCGTGATTGCGGACGCGATCTGCTGGCGCGTGGCGCGCACCCCGAGGTTGGCGCCGGCCATGCCGACCATGTTTTCCAGTCGCGACAAGGCATCGCGCGGCGTATTCGCATGGATGGTGGCCAGCGAGCCTTCATGGCCGGTATTCATCGCCTGCAGCATGTCGAGCGCCTCGCCGCCGCGCACTTCGCCGAGAATGATGCGGTCCGGCCGCATGCGCAGCGCATTCTTCACCAACGAGCGCTGCGGTACCTCGCCCTTGCCCTCGATATTGGGCGGCCGCGTCTCCAGCCGCACCACATGCGGTTGCTGCAATTGCAGTTCGGCCGCATCTTCGATGGTGACGATGCGCTCGCCGGCCGGAATAAAGCCCGACATCACGTTCAGCAAGGTGGTCTTGCCGCTGCCGGTGCCGCCGGAAATCAGGATGTTGACCTTGGCGCGCGCCAATGCTTCCAGCAGCTCGGCAATCGGTGGTGTCAGGCTCTTGTTCGCGATCAGATCCACCATGGTCAGCGGCTTGACCGAGAAGCGACGGATTGACAGGATGGGGCCGTCTAGCGCCAGCGGCGGAATGATGGCGTTCACGCGCGAACCATCCGGCAGACGCGCATCCACCATCGGGCTCGATTCATCGACGCGGCGGCCGACGCGCGTGACGATCTTTTCGATCAGTTTCAGCAGGTGCGGATTGTCATAGAAGGTGATCGGCGTCAGCTCCAGCTTGCCGCGACGCTCGACATAGACCTGGTTGCAGGTGTTCACCAGAATGTCCGAGATCGACGGGTCATGCAGCAACGGCTCGATCGGCCCGAAGCCCAGCATCTCGTGCTGCATGTCGGTCACCAGCTGGCGGCGCTCTTGCTGGTTGACCGCCATGTGTTCGTCCTCGACGATCTTCTCGACCAGCAGCGACAGCTCGCGCTTGAATTGTTCCGGTGTCAGTTGCTGCAGGCGCTCGAGGTCAATGCGCTCGAGGATGGTGCGATGCATGTTGCGCTTCAGCTGCTGGTAGGCCGGCGAGTAAAAATCCATCTCGGTCGGTGCTGCCTGGCGCAGCGGCGACACCACCCCCATGCGGTCCCGGAAGTTCAGGCTGGCATTGTCACGGTTATCTGGAATCATGGGTTCACCTGGTCAGTTCGCTGCCCGTCGGATTGCGGACGAAAATGCGGCGGATGATGCTGCCGCCACGGTTGGCCGGACTGGCTTCGGTCAGGCGGTTCACCCAATCCGCCAGCGCCTTTGCAATGGTGCTGCTGCGCGCAAGCTGCAGCACCGGCGTGCCCTGGTTGATGGATTCATTGGCGACGTCATAATTGTTCGGCACACGGAATGCGATGCGCTGGTCCAGCACCCGCTCGATCTCGCTGACGCCCAGCGCCGACGAGCTCTCGAAACGGTTCATCACCAGCTGTATCTTTTCCTTGCGGTAGCCGAGCGAATGGAAGATGTCGAGCAGGCGGCGGCAATCGCGCAGGTGCGGCAGCGATTGCTGCAGTACCGGATAGATCATGTCCGACTGATCCAGCGCGCGAATCGATACCGCATTGATCTGGCGACCGAGGTCGAGCAACACATAGTCGTAATGACGACGCGCCAGCTGGATGATGGTTTCGACCTGGTCGGGACGGATGTCTTCCTGCGGGTCCGGGTTGTCGGAGGCGGCCAACACACTGAACGTGGCGGACAAGCGGATCACGCTGGACTCCAGCAGGTTCAGGTCGAGCCGGTGAATCTCGCGGCACACATCGGACAAGGTGCGACCCGGTTTCATATCCGATACATACAGCGCGGCATCGCCGAACACCGGGTTCAGGTCGATCAGCAGCACCCGCTTTTGCGCAAGCAGCGATAACGCATGCGACAGGTTGGCGGCAATGAAGGTTGCGCCACTGCCGCCCTTGGTCGCGATGAAGGCCATCACCTTGCCATCGAGCGGCGCAATGGTGCTGAATTTCTGCGTGACGCGATCGAGCGCGGCATCCATGTCGACTACCGATAGTGGCAGCGGCAATACTTCGCGCACACCGGCCCGCATCGCCGAGATCAGGTATTCGGGCGAACGGTCGGAACTGAGCAGCATGATCGCAGCCTGGGGAAAGGCTTCGGCCACGCGCTGCATCACTTCCATGCTGCCGGCACCGAAGCTTGACGCATCGAGGATCACCAGGTCTGGCTGGCCCGATACCGGCGGTATCGGATCGGCATGCATGCTGGGCAGCGCCGCCAGCACATTGATCGGCGGATTGCGCATCGCGCAAATCCGGCTGACCAGTGTCCTCAGCTCGCTGTCGTTGGAGAGAATGAAGGCATGCATCTTATTTTTCCTTCGCGGTCTGTGTCGTCACAGGGTCGGTATTCAGGCTGCGGTACTAGGGCTGCAGTATTTGGTCTGCGGCATTCAGGTTTCCGTGTTCAGGCACAGGTCGTCGAGTCCAGTGCCTCGCGTGTCTTGGTGGTTGTGAATGCCGGCATGTCGAAGCCGACATTCACGTACGGAATGACGGTAGTGATCTTCATGCTGGGCTTGATGGATACCGTCACCGAATCACAGGTTTTTTGCGCTTCCTCGACCGAGCCTGACGCGCAACCGATCGGGTTGTAGACGATGGAGATATCGCTGTCTTTCAGCGACGGCAGCACATCGCGCATGCGGTTTGCGATCCGCACATCATTCGGCCCGCAGACGGTGGCCATGCGCGCACCCAGCTCGGTCGCTTCATTGGCCGAGTTCATCATGTACAGCACCCGCCCGACCTCGATCGCGGCGAACAGCGCTACCAGAAAGCCGCCGAAGGCCGCCACCAATGCGAATTCGACTGCGGTGGCGCCGCGCTGGTGATGGTGACCGCGATGACGGCGGTGACGACAGGGATGGCGATGGCTGCCGTGGCGGTGGGTGACAGAGAAGGGTTTCATCGCGCGGTCCTAGCTCGAGCTCTGCATCATCACGGCTTCGATATTGCTGAAATTGACGCTGGATGACGGCGTCACGATCGGCAAGCCGAGGTACTGGTAGGTGTAGCCACTGATGCGCACTGCGACGAGGTCGATATTCATGCCGGTTGCCGGCACGTTCAGGTAATCGGTTTGCGAAGTGCCGGCACAGCCGTCGTGATTCACACGGTCGCACACCTTCACGTGCGTCAGTGCCAGGCCGGGTGCCAGTGGCGTTCCGGTGCAAGCGATGTTGCCGTACACCGCCATGCATTTAGCCTGGCTGACCAGCGTCGGATAGCCGGGCGACAGCGCCGATGAGCTCGATACCATTCTCACCGCACTGCGCACCGACTTGGTCAGCGTGTTGTACTGATAGATCGCGCGCCCGTACTCGGCGGCACCGAAGGAGATAATCAACAGCGGCAGCAACACGATCGCGAACTCGACCGCAGCCACGCCGCGCTGCGCCGATCGCGATGGGAAGTAAGGGATGCGGGGCTTCATGGCTCAGCGCACCAGCGTGGGCACGTAGGGACCGGGACTGGACACGCTGCCAGGCAGGCCATTCGATGCACACGGACTGCCGGGATCATTGGCCTTTCCCAGGTATTCGAGCCACATGTTCATGCCGTCGGCCGGCGTATTCGACACCGGATGCAGCATGAACACACAGGCCCAATCCCTCAGCGGCAAACTGCCCGTCGTCGCGCTGCAATCGACGATCGGGGCCGACATGCGGCGGCGGTCGCGGCCATTGGCCACATGAAATGCAGCATCCTTGTAGGTGCCTTTGGTATTGATGGTTGTACCGGTCTCCGGGCTGCTGACCACATCGTCGCCCTGATAGGCGGTGTGCGCGGTGATCTGGTTGTCGACGTAATCCTGGTACGCATTCTTTCGGGTGCTCCAGTTCTTCGGCGAGTAGGCATAGCCACTGAAATCCGGTGATGATTCGGCCGGCTGTATGCCACCGTGGTAGATCCCGAAGCGGCTGTTGTACGCAGCTGCGACCGACGCTTTCACGCCCGACTCGATCAGGTTGCTGTCCTCAACCGGCAGCGTGCATTCACCATCGCCGGTGAGCAGGCCCGACACTTCGCTGGCGCCGCCGGCGGTACCGCTGAAGTCCACCCATTTGACGCTGGACGCGGGCAAGTCGGCGCCGGCAGTGGTTTTCACGAGGTCGCCGTTCTTGTCGAATACGCCGAGCATCCAGTCGCCTTTGGCGGGCACATCGCCCTGACAAATCGCGACGGGCATCGCACAGGTCAGCTGCGACGGCGTCAGCTTCGCGACAGCGACAGCACTGACCGATTGATCGCCGATCGAAATACCGGGCAAGACATTCAACACCTGAATGAAGTAAGTCTTGATCGACGACTCGGCGACGCGGCAGCGCACATGACGGATGCTTGCAATGTCACCGGGGCCGTAGCCACCCTTCACCTGGTAGGGACCAGCGACATTGTCTTTCGCGAACTGCACCTCCACCGAGCCATGCGTGCTGCCGACCGGGTTATCCTGGAACACCACACGATGGCGACGCGCGACAAGGGTCGCCGCCGAATCGGCACTGTCGAGCGCATCGGTGGCGCCGGCTTTTTTGGCCAGCGCGGCGATGCCGGCCAGTGCACAGGCATCGGCGCTGTTCTGCAGCTCGGTTTTCGCGATGTACATTTGTCCGAGGTCGATCGCCAGTCCGACCATGCCGACCATCACCACGATGGTCATGCCGACCAGGATCGCCACCACGCCCTGCTGGCGACGATGTGGCAGCGCTGGTCGTAGCCGGCGCGGGTTACGCGGTGCTTGTGTGGATGCTTGCATGGGAGCCTCGACCTGTTCCGATCCGTGCGTAAGTTGCCGGCGCTGCCGGATCAGCGTCCGGCACCGCCGCTGCCAACGCCGATGGTGAACACGTTCTGCGGCGCCGGCGGCTCCTTGAAGCTGCCGCGATAGCGCACCACACTCTCGCGTGACGCATTGCCATCCATCGTCGTCGGCAAGTCCTTCAGGCCGGCGTCATGGTCGAGCACCTGCTGCGCCATCATCATGCGTTGCGCTTCGCCGAAATGCTGGTCCCAGTGCGGCGAGGTCGGCGCGCAACCGCTCAGGATGGCGCCGCTCAGCAGCATCAGCGATGCGAAGGTGTGAAACTGGTTCATGGATGACTCCTTGTGTGCTGTGGCGTGTCGTGGCTTCTTTTAGCTTGTTGTTATTTGTTGCTGGTTGTTTGTTGCTGGTTACGTTTTCTTGTAGCGTCGCGTCTCCTCAGTCAGCTGCGGATGACATCGGATCATCCGCAGGCGGCGCTTATTTCATCTCGAAGCTGTTCGGATCGGCACGCGTCTGGCCGCTGCTGCCGACATTGCCGCTGCCGCCACCGCTGTTGGCGCCCCCCTGTGACGAAGGGCGCTTGCCCTCCAGCTGGCCATTCAGGAAGAGGTCGGTGCGCGACGGTTCCTTGTAGTTGTCGGTCGGCAGCGCGCCCACCGCCGGCAATGGCTTCACGAGACGCGGCGTGACGACGAACACCAGCTCGGTGCGATCGTTCTGGAAGTCGCTGCTGCGGAACAGCGCGCCAATGATCGGGATCTCGCCGAGTATCGGGAAGGCCTTGATGTTGGTCGTCGTGTTGTTCTTGATCAGGCCGCCGATCGCGAAGCTCTGTCCGTCGCCGAGCTGGACCGTGGTCGACGCCCGCCGCGTGGTAATCAGCGGCAGCAGCTGAGTCGAGGTATTGGTGAAATTGCTGATGCCGATACCTTCCTTCGACAGCTCCGATACTTCGGGCGACACCTGCAGGTTGATGCGGCCGCCACTGAGCACGGTCGGCGTGAAGCGCAGGCCGATGCCGAATTCCTTCTCCTGCAACGAGATCGAGGTACCGCCACCGGTGTTGTTCTGTGCCACGGGTATCAGGATCTTGCCGCCGGCGAGGAAGCTGCCCTCCTGACCACTGATGGCCATCACATTCGGCTCGGCGAGTATCTTCACCAGCCCATCCTTCTTTTCAGCTTCGATCGCGATCTTGGTGCCGGTGGCGCGCGTGATGTTGGCGGCACCGCCCAGGGTGCCGGTCAGGAAATTCGACAGCAGGTTGTAGGTCCACATGCCGCTGCTCGGCGAACCGGTGACGCTGGCGCCCAGCTTGTCGATCAGGGATTTCGATACTTCGGCGACCTTCACCTCCAGCATCACCTGCTGCGCGCTGCTGACGGTCAACAGGTTGATCACCCTCACCTGCTGCAGTTGCAGGTTCATCTGCTGCGCTGCGCCGGACTGCGTATTGGCCAGTCCTTCCTGCTGCGCGTTCTGGCTCATCACCGCCGGCTGGCGCACATAGGCTTGCGCGAGTTCGACTGCGCGGGCAACGGCAATCGCATCGGACACGGTACCCGACAGCACCAGGCTGTCGGCAGCGGCGGTCACGCGGATGTCCTTCTCCTCGGGCATCAGCTCCTGGTAGGTATTCATCAAGCCACCCGGATCCATCGTGACGGACACATCGATCACGCTGCAATTGCCGCGCTTGCCCTGCAAGATCATGTTGGTGGTGCCGACCGATACACCGAGCAGGTACAGGGTCTCGGGTGACACCAGCATCGCCTGCGCCACGTTCGGATTGCCCAGCGTGCGGTTCGTGACCGGGTCCGGCAGTTTGAGCAGCGTGGATTTACCGATGGGCAGCACGATCTTGGCCGGCGATGCGACTTCGCCATTGCAGGTCAAGCCCGGCATCGTGGTTCTGGGTGTGGCGGCCACCTGGCCGCCGGCCGCCTGCTGCGCATGGACCGGCGTGATAGCCATCGCCATCGCAGCGACCATGGCGCTGGCGCGGCGTATCGTTGATGGTTTGCTTGTGGTGTTATTCATCGCGATTGCCTCCCTGGCTGCGCCAGTCTCAGTAGCATTCCTGCGAGTTGCGCAGGCCGTTGATGACGCCGATGCAAGGTGCGGCTGCGGGTGCGGTTGCTTCCGCTACCGGTGCCACCGGCGTTGCCGGTGCCGTTGCAGTCAGCGCAGCTGCGTCGTCCTGCTTGCTGCTGCCGTGCGCGAGCTTGCCGCTGGCCGGCTTGAGCTTGTGCGCCACTTTTTGGGGTGCACTTTTGACAGACGTCGTCTTGCTGTCACCCGCCTTGCCCTGCTCGTTCACGCCAAGCAGGCTGGCCTTCGTTGCGCCGGCCGTCGCGGTAGCGGCCGGATCGACCTGGTTGCGCAGCACCAGCGACAGGTTGCCGACGCTGCGTGCAAGGTCGATCTTCTCTGCCTCTTCCGGCGTGACTTCGAGCGTGACCGCATTCACCACGCGCGGCTTGGTTTCGTCGCGACTCGCTTCCTGCGCCACAGCCAGCACGAGGATGTGTTCGAGCACGATCTTCGAGATGGCCTGGTCCTTGTTGTTGTTGCGCTCGGCATCCTTTTGCGTATTGACGATGATGTCGACGTAGTTGCCGGGCAGTGCAAAGCCTGCCACGCCGATCACGTCATTCACACGCACCGTGATCGCGCGCCGTCCTTCACCTATTACTGCCGACAATCCGCCCTGGGTGCCGATCGGCGCCAGCTTCGCTTCGAGGATCGGTTCGCCGCGCTGCAGGCCGGAACGCACCACGCGTCCCTGCAATTTGTTGGGGTCGTCGATCGCACCGCTCGGCACGCTGCCTGACGGCCAGTCAACGATCTTCACCATCTCGGGTGCGATGCGCTGGCCGAGGCTGATCTCGGTGGCCGCCACCGCGACATGCGCAAAGCCATTGGTGGTCTGACGGTTCAGCCATTTCGATGCCAGCATCACGGCGACCAGCCCGGACACGATGGCGATTGCCAGTACGACCAGTGTTCTTGTGTTCTTCATATAGCCCCCAGCTCTCAGGTATTCGAGGCCTTGTCTGCGGCGTCTGCACTGCCTCGGCGCCTTCCGACCCTGCCCGCATGGTTCAGTGTCGAATCAGGGCATGCCCCCGACGACCGGACTGAATGCGCCCGGCAACCATTGGCCGACTGCGATCACCGACAGCGCGATCGCGGCGGCGATCGCAGCGGCCAGCAGCGCGTATTCGAGCGCTGTCACGCCGTGTTCGTCGGCAGCGAAGGTAGCGATCCGTGTTCGGGTCTGTTGCATGGCAGCCTCTCTGCTTGTTGTGAATGCGTTCACCACAGCGCGGTGAATGTGCCCAGCGCGATCACGACGCCATACGGGATCATCTGCTGGCCGGTGCTTGCGGGTGGCGCGGACGATCTGCGTACCCTGGCCCGCCACTGCAACCGCAACCACGGCAGCAGGCCGATTTCTTTTTTCAGTGACAGCGCGCACAGCGCCCAGGCGCCGCCGATCAGACAGGTCAGCAGCGCGATATCCACCGCGAGCCATGGGCCGACATACATGCCGATCACGCTCATCAGCTTCACGTCGCCGGCCGCCATGCCCTTGACCAGATACAGCGGCAGAAACAGCGCGAGCCCCACCAGCCCCCCCTGCAGGCAGCGCAGCAGACCGATGCCGTCGGGGGCGAACGCCGCCAGCATCAGTGCTGCGGCAGCACTGCCGGCCACCAGCCAGTTCGGGATGCGCCAGCGGGTCCAGTCGGTCCAGGCAGCGACGGAGACGGTGATGGCGAGCGCGACCAGGCTGCTGGCAGATATCGTTTCCTGGGCCAGAAGTTGCATCGCGTCGTCCTCGTCTCGTCGCTGCGCGGGGCGTTAGCGCCGGTTCAGGGCAGCTTGCTGTTCACGTTGGTGAACGCGGTATTGATCTTCCCGCCCAGTGCGACCACGATCGCAACGATCACGGCCGCAATCGCTGCAACGAACAGGCCGTATTCGACGGCGGTCGCGCCTTGCTCGTCGGCGGCAAAATCCTTGAGGTGTTTAGCGAGGAATTTCATTTTTGCTCTCCAATCTGATTGAATGAACTGCCGGGGTACCCGGGACATCCGGCACGCCGGCGCATCAGGCGCCGACGGTGCGGAAGAACGTCCCTCTGACAAAATGTTGCTGATTTGTCATTGGGTGCAGTGTCATTGCGAAAAGAGCAAAACGGAATAGTGCAAATGTACTAAGCGCTGTTGTGAACTTTCCACAATCCCGGCCATTCAAGTTCACACAGCGTCAGTAAACACTTACACAAGCCACCATCTTTTCTGAAAATTTTGATTTATGACAAGTTTCGTAGAGCGCAATGCAAGCTTTCCGCGCGAAAATCTGCGCAGCTTCCGATGACTGAATCCGCAGCGGGCCAGGCGACTGAGGCCGCTGCAACACCGCTACAGGACGAGCTCTGATGAAAAGCACTGATCTGCGTCGCCCGAGCCGCAACACCAGCGCGGCTTCCTGCTGCAGTGGCCATGAAGGTGGCCATGACCACGCGCCCGCGCCTGCCGCCGCTGTCGACAAGCCCTATACCGATCCGGTGTGCGGCATGAAAGCGGCGGCCAACCCGGACAAGATGGCGACTTGGAATGGCCAGACCTGGTACTTCTGCAGCACCGGTTGCGTTGCCAAGTTCAATGCCGATCCGCTGCGTTATATCGATCCCGAACGCAAGGCAGCTGCCGCGGCCGCAGCGCCCAAGGATGCGATCTACACCTGCCCGATGCATCCGGAAATCCGGCAGGTGGGCCCGGGCAGTTGCCCGATCTGCGGCATGGCACTCGAACCCGAACACGCGACGCTCGACGAAGACACCACCGAGCTCGATGACATGACGCGCCGTTTCTGGTTCAGCCTGCTGTTGTCGCTGCCCTTGCTGCTGATTGCGATGGGCGAGCTGATCGGCTTCGATGCATCGGCGGTATTCGGCATGCAGGGCAGCGTGTGGTTGCAGGGCTTGCTGGCGACGCCGGTCGTGTTGTGGTTCGGCTGGCCTTTCCTCGAGCGCGGCGCGCAATCCTTCCGCAGCGGCCACCTGAACATGTTCAGCCTGATTGCTGTCGGCGTGATGGCTGCGTGGTTGTTCAGCGTGGTCGGCCTGCTGTTCCCCGACGCCTTGCCGGAAGCTTTCAAGATGCATGGCATGGCGCCGCTGTATTTCGAAGCGGCCTCCGTCATCGTGTCGCTAGTATTGCTGGGCCAGGTACTGGAATTGCGCGCACGCTTGCGCACCAACACTGCGGTGAAGTCATTGCTTGCGCTGGCACCGGCAACGGCGGTGCGCATCGCTGCCGATGGCAGCGAGAGCGAGGTAGCGCTCGAACAGGTAAGCATCGGTGACCTGTTGCGCGTGAAGCCGGGAGCGAACGTGCCGGTGGATGGCGTGGTCACCGAGGGTGCATCGAGTGTCGATGAATCAATGCTGACCGGCGAGCCGATGCCGGCACAAAAGCAGGCAGGCAGCAAGGCCGTCGCAGGTACCGTGAACCAGCGCGGCAGTTTCGTGATGCGTGCGCAGAAGGTCGGCGCCGAAACGCTGCTGTCGCAGATCGTGAACCTGGTGAACCAGGCCGGACGTTCGCGCGCACCGATACAGAAGCTGGCTGACCGCGTGTCGGGCTGGTTCGTACCGGCTGTGATCGTCGTTGCCATACTCGCCTTCATCGGCTGGACCCTGGCTGGTCCGGCACCGGCATTGGCCAATGGTCTGGTCGCTGCGGTCTCCGTGCTGATCATTGCATGCCCCTGTGCACTGGGACTGGCGACGCCGATCTCGATCACGGTCGGAGTCGGTCGCGGCGCACGTGAAGGCGTACTGATTAAAGATGCAGAGGGACTGGAGCTGATGGAAAAGGTCGACACGGTGGTGGTCGACAAGACCGGCACGCTGACCGAGGGCAAGCCACGCGTGCAGCAAGTGATCGCCGTCGATGGCTTCGAGCGCGACAACGTGGTGGTGCTGGCCGCCGCACTGGAACGGTCCAGCGAACATCCGCTGGCGCAAGCCATCGTCGCGCACTTGCAGGAGCGCGCCCTGCCGCAGATGACGGTACAGAATTTCGCGTCCGTGACCGGCAAGGGCGTGCGCGGCGACGTCGATGGCCATACGGTGCTGCTCGGCACCTCGCTGCTATTGCAGGAAGCCGGCATCGCGAGCACCGCACTGGACACGAAGGCCGACGCGCTGCGGGAGATGGGCCAGACGGTGATGTTCGTGGCCGTCGGCAGCAAGCTGGCCGGCCTGATCAGTGTCGCGGACTCGATCAAGCCCGAAAGTCGCGAAGCGATTCGCCTGCTGCATGCCGATGGCGTGAAGATCGTGATGCTGACCGGTGACAATGCCCGTACCGCAAAAGCGGTCGCCGCCACGCTCGGCATCGACAGCGTGCATGCGGAAGTCCTGCCCGAAGACAAATACCGTCATGTGCAAACGCTGCAGCAGCAGGGCCGCATTGTCGCGATGGCCGGCGATGGCATCAATGATGCGCCCGCCCTGGCCGAAGCCAGCGTCGGCATTGCCATGGGTACCGGCACCGATATCGCGATGAACAGTGCGCGCATCGTGCTGGTCAAGGGTGACTTGCGCGGCATTGCGAAAGCACGGCAACTGTCGCGCAAGACCATGCGCAATATCCGGCAAAACCTGTTCTTCGCTTTTGTGTACAACTTCGTCGGCGTGCCGATCGCCGCAGGTGCGCTGTATCCGTGGCTGGGCCTGCTGCTGTCACCGATGATAGCCAGTGCTGCGATGAGCCTGTCGTCGGTGTCCGTGATTGCGAATGCGCTCAGGCTGCGCGCGGTGAAGCTGTAACGATGTCAGGCTGCAGATCGTTCAAGCTGGGGGCGGCGCTTCGGGAAGTTCCGGTACTTCCGGCACTGCCGGTGAAGATGCCGCGTCCGCCAGCTTGCGCAGCACATGGCCGGCCGCCACGAAACCGAAACTGGCCGTCACCACGACCGCCGAGCCGTAACCGGCGCAATTGATGCCGGTGATGCCCGTGTTCGCATTGCCTGTGCTCGCATTGCCCGTGCTCGCCGCATTGCCGGTGTGATCACCGGAGGCCGGGCCCGCAGCATCGTCCGACCCGATGTCGTCCATCGCGCACAGCTCGGGCTGGCGCAAAGGTTCGGACGACCAAACCGCATCGATATGAAACTTGTGCCGGCGGTCGCGCGGAAAACCATGCGCGGCACGCAAGCGCTTGCGCACGCGCGCCAGCAAGGGTTCCTGCTCGGTGCGCGACAGGTCGCACACGGCGATGCGCGTGGGATCGGTCTGACCACCGGCACTGCCGATGGTCACCAGCGGTATGCGGTGCTGCCGGCAATGCACGATCAACGCAACTTTGGCCTTGGCATTGTCGATCGCATCGATCACATAGTCATACTGACCGGGGGCGAGCAGTGATACGACATTGTCCGGCGCGATGAAGTCCTCGACCTCCGTGACCTCGCAATACGGATTGATTTGCGCAATGCGCGCACGCAGCGCACCCACCTTGGCCATGCCGAGGGTATCGCTCAGCGCATGGATTTGCCGGTTCACATTCGATTCGGCCAGATGATCGAGATCGATCATCGTGATCTTGCCGATCGCAGTGCGCGCCAGCGCCTCGACCGCCCAGGAACCCACGCCACCGACGCCGATCACGCAGACATGCGCGCGGCGGAATGCGGCCAGCGCGGCATCACCGTACAGGCGCGCGATACCGCCGAAGCGGCGTTCATAGTCCATGTCCGCAGGCGCGCCACCGCGCGCGTCGGTACGGAGATCTGCTGAAAGATCGGCAAGGGGAAGCATGCTGGCCATGCGCGCATTTTAACGGACGTCATCGCTTCAAGCGCCTTACACTATGTTGTTTGTACCGGCTGACATCGCAAGCCTGCATGCCTCGATGCCTCCATGACTGCTGAAAGACCCAGGCTGAAAGACCCGGGCTGAACGCCCCTGACTGAAGATCCACACCGAACGCTGCATAGTGCATTACCCGCGCCGAACCACACCGTGTCCCGACTGAGCCCCCTGCTGCGCCTGATCGCCATTGCCGTGACTGCCCATGTCGCGCTCGCGGCCGCACGCGTGACGACCTCCCTGTACGCGCTGTCGCTGCAGGCGTCCGAGTTCACGGTCGGCACCCTGATCGCGCTGTTTGCGGTATTCCCGATGCTGCTCGCGGTCAGCATCGGACGCCTGATCGACCGCATCGGCATACGCAAACCCCTGATGGCCGGTTGTGCTGCGGCGTCGGCCGGCGTACTGCTGGCAGCGCTGGTGCCGGGCATCGCGGTGCTGTATTTGTCAGCGATGCTGATCGGTACCGGCTTCACCGCCATCTTCATCGGTGCTCAGCATGCAGTCGGTTTGCTGTCGCCGCCGGATGAGCGTGCCGCGCATTTCAGCCGGCTGTCGCTGGGGTTTTCGATTTCGGCCTTCACCGGCCCGCTGGTGGCCGGCTTTGCGATCGACCATCTGAGCCATGCGGCAGCCTATCTCGCATGCGCCGTGTTCACGGCACTGGCCTTCGTGCTGACCGCCAGCGGCGCACTGGCCGAGCTGCCGGTCCATGCGCATGCGGGCAAGCGGCAGGGAGGCAGTGCACTGAAGCTGCTGTTCGATCGCGAGCTGCGTGGCGCCTACCTGGTCGGCATCCTGCTGGCCGCTGCATGGGACATGTTCACCTTCGCGACGCCGATACGCGGCACCCGGCTCGGCTTCTCGGCCTCGATGATCGGCATGATCCTCGCGACGTTTTCTGCGGCGACGTTTTTGGTCAGGCTCGCGATGCCCGCGATCGCGCGCCGCTATCATGAATGGCAGGTGCTGACGGCAGCGCTGTGCCTGGCCACCGCCTGCTATTTGCTGCTGCCATTCATGCAGCAAGCATGGAGCATGGCCGCCGTGGCTGCCGCGCTCGGTGTGGCGCTGGGCACCAGCCAGCCAAACGTGCTGGCGCTGCTGCATTCGGGTGCGCCACCGGGACGCGGCGCAGAAGCGATCGGGATTCGGGCTACCATAGGCAATGCGAGCGCTGTGTCGCTGCCGCTGGCCTTTGGTGCGGCAGGCGCGACGCTGGGCCTGGTGGCCGTGTTCTGGGGACTGGGCCTGGTGATCGCGACCGGCATACCGGTGGCAGCGCGGCGCGCGTTGCGGGCTGTCGCCGCCCGCGATCACGCATCCGGATGAACTACCGACTATCAGGAAAACAGACCAACGATGAACCACAAGCTCTCCATCGCCGACCTGCGCCGTGACTACAGCCAGCACGAATTGTCCGAACACGACGTGGACCCGGACCCGATCAAACAATTCGCGCGCTGGTTCCATGAAACCGTCGCCGCCGAATTGCCCGAGCCGAATGCGATGAGCCTCGCCACCGTCGATGCCGAAGGCAAGCCTTCGCTGCGCATCGTGCTGCTGAAAGACGTGGACGAGCGTGGCTTCACCTTCTACACCAACTACCAGAGCCGCAAAGGCGAGCAGCTGCTGCACAATCCGCATGCGGCGCTGACCTTCCATTGGGTGGAGCTGGAACGCCAGGTCCGCATCGAGGGTACGGTCGAACGCGTGGATGCCGCCGACAGCGATGCCTACTTCCAGATACGCCCGCTGAAGAGCCGGCTGGGTGCGATCGCGTCGGCACAGAGCCGACCGATCGCCAGTCGCGAGGCACTGGAGCAGCAATTCATCGATGCTGAACGCACCCATGGCGACACACCGTCGCGTCCCGCGCACTGGGGTGGCTACCGCTTGACGCCGACCTGGATCGAGTTCTGGCAAGGGCGGCGCTCACGCCTGCATGACCGCGTCGCATACACCCTGGGCAGTGAGGGCGTGTGGCAGCGCGAACGCCTGCAACCCTGACGCCCTGCCCCCTCGGTTCACGCAGACACCGCTGGCGCCAGCGCGCCCCTTCGCGGAGCGCCTGCTTACGCCAACGCAAACTTTGATCGAAGTTAGATCAAAGTCAACACCTGCTGCCGCCCGGCATCGCATAGTCCGGCGCGGGAGGTGCGATGTTCTGGCAAAGAAAGCTCGAGCACTGGGTGGATACGATGCGCGCACGCGCCACGCTGCCCTTGCGCCTGCAATTGTGGAATGGCCGGCATTTCGACTTCTGCCAGCAAACACCGGAAGTGACGATACGCGTGCCGCAAGCGTCGTCCCTGACCTATCTGCTGAACCCGACGCTGGACAACCTCGGCCGTGCCTATGTTGAAGGCAAGCTCGAAGTCGAAGGCCATCTGCGCGCGGTGATCGCGGTGGCCAACACGCTGGCCGAGCAGGGCTGGGGGCACGGCAGCCGGCTCGGCCAGCTGTTCCAGCCACGCGCACATTCGCGCCGACGGGATGCGTCTGCGATCCGCTATCACTATGACGTGTCGAATGCGTTCTACCAAGCCTTCCTCGACCCGAACATGGTGTATTCGTGTGCGTACTACGCGTCCGGCACCGAAGACCTGGCGAGCGCGCAAATCCGGAAGATCGATCACATCCTGACCAAGATACAGCTGAAGCCCGGCGAGCATTTGCTGGATATCGGCTGCGGCTGGGGCGCACTGGTGATGCGCGCAGCCGAACGCTATGGTGCACGCTGCACCGGCATCACGCTGTCACAGAACCAGTATGAATTGGCGACCGAGCGCGTGGCCGCTGCCGGACTGGCGGATCGCGTGCGCATTGCGCTGGTGGATTACCGTGACATCGACGGCAGGTTCGATCGCATCACCAGCGTCGGCATGTTCGAGCATGTGGGGCTGAAGAACCTGCCGCTGTATTTTGCACGCCTGCGTGAATTACTGGCCGACGACGGCCTGGCGATGAACCACGGCATCTGCACCACCAATACCGACCACAGCACCGCGCGTTACGGTGCCGGCGAATTCATCGAGCATTATGTGTTCCCGGAAGGCGAGCTGCCGCATATCGGCGCCGTGCTGATCGCGATGCAGGATGGCGGACTGGAAGCGCTGGATGTCGAAAACCTGCGGCGCCACTATGCACGTACCTGCGCGACCTGGGCCGATAACTTCGAGCGCCATGCCGAACAGATACGCCACATGGTCGATGAAAGGCGCTACCGGATCTGGCGCATCTATCTTGCCGGCTGCGCGCATGCATTCGAGAATGACTGGATCTCGCTGTACCAGATCGTCTGCGGCAAGGCTGGCCGCAGCGCGACGACCCTGCCCTGGTCGCGCCGCTACATGTACGACGCCTAAACATGTACGACACCTGAAGCTGGCAGCGTTTACCGGGCCCGTGCTTACTTGCGCAGCTTGTTCGCAAATACCTGCCGGAATTTCTGCACCTTGGGCGCGACCACGAATGCGCAATACGATTGCAACGGGTGGTTCAAGAAATAATCCTGGTGGTAATCCTCGGCTTTATAAAACACTGGCGCCGGCACCAGCTCGGTCACGAGCGGTGCATCCCAGACATGCGCCATCTCGCCCATCACCTGCTTTGCGATCGCCATCTGTTCATCGCCATGCGCATGGATCACCGAGCGATACTGGGTGCCGACATCATTGCCTTGGCGGTTCGGCGTCGTCGGGTCATGCAGGGTGAAGAAGACTTCGAGGATCTCGCGATAACTGGTCTGCGTGGTGTCGAAATGCACGCGCACCACTTCCGCATGACCGGTCGTACCCTCGCACACCTGCTCGTAGCTCGGATCGGGCACGTGGCCGCCCGCATAGCCGGACTCGACTTTGTCGACGCCGCGCATTTGCTGGTACACCGCTTCCAGGCACCAGAAGCAGCCGCCGCCCAGCGTTGCAATGTCCGTCGAAGTGTCGGTCGCCATCACTATTCTCCGTCGCGAGGTTCGAGATGCCCGCTACTGTAGCGCAAGCGAGCGGTCAGGAGCCGGTACGCTGCTGCGGCTCGGTGGCCGCAAAGTACAGCCGGCGCGCATCGCGCAATGCGGGCAGAACCAGCCGTCCCAGCACGTCGGTGCTGAAGATGCGCTCTTGGACCCAGCCGCTGCGCGGCTCGTCCGGCAGCGCCGCTGTCAACTGATACAAGCTTAGCGCTACGCGTGCACCGCCGTCGGCGGGCAGCCACAGCGACGCACGCTGCGGATCGTCGGTGACCAGCACCGGATCGAAATGGCACCAGTCATCCAGCAGCATGTCCAGCCGCTGCGACGGCAAGCCCTCGGTGGCAGCAGCACCGCCACGAACATCGTCATGCACGGCCAGCGTCGCGTGATACTGCGCGAACGCCGCGCGTGCATCGGCAGCTGTCATTGCTTCCAGCGGCAGCAGCGTGGCACCGATACGCAGCAGCGCGAAGTACAGCACGATCGCATCCGGATGTCCGGCGCCGATATAGGCAACCGTATCGCCGGCCTGTACGCCCCACTCCCCTTGCAGACGCGCCGATGCGCGCTCGGTGCGCGACCACAACCGGCGGTAGGTGATATCGCGGTCGGGCAGCAGATGGGCCAGCTGATCGCCACGCTCGCGCGCATGGGACTGCAGCACGGACAGAAAGGAAGGCAGAGGGGTGTTCATGGGCATGATTCTACGGACAAACGTGGCACGCCAGCGGAATCGGATCGCCGGTCAGGCGTACAGCGGCGGCGGCAAGCCGTGGCAGCCCGCGCGGGCACCGGGTCGATCGCCGATGGCGGCCGACGCTGCAGGCCGGCGCTGCAGACCGGCGCTGCCCGATACTGACCCACGCGGACCGACGGCGGCGAATGCGGAAATTGGGCATAATTCTGCGTAAATTCATCTCATTCATCATGCTCACCCCCACCACTGACGCGGCCAGGCCCGAATTCGACACCAGCCATTTCCGCAGCGCGCTGGCGCAGTTTGCGACCGGCGTAACCGTGATCACCACGCGCGACGAACAAGGCGGCTTCTTCGGCTTGACGGCCAGCTCCTTCAATTCGGTATCGCTGACGCCGCCGCTGGTGCTGTGGAGCCTGTCCGGCAAGTCGCGCAGCATGCCGCTGTTCAGCGCCAATTCGCATTACGTGATCAATGTGCTGGCCGGCGACCAGATGCACCTGGCCGAACGTTTCGCAAGCCGCATCGACGATCGTTTTGCCGGCGTGGATTTCGCGTTGTCGCCGAATGGCTTGCCCGTGCTGAACGGGGTGTCGGCCTGGTTCGAATGCCATAACCGCAGCCGTTACCCGGAAGGCGACCATGTGATCTTTGTCGGTGAGGTCGAGCGCTGCGCGTTTGATACGAAGCCGGCGCTGGTCTTCCATGGCAGCCGCTTTGCGCAGGTATCGCCGCTGCTGGCGGGCGACTAGAAACGGTCGGTCTGATTCAGGCAAGCCGCGTATGGAATCCCGGCCTGCACCGGGACCCGGTAGCTGTTCAAGCACTCACGAAATGCTCGCGCTCCACTGACGGGCGTCGCACCGCCCGCGCTGCTGCGGCACTACAGCAGCTTGTCCAGCACACCGGCCGAATCAAAGGCCGCGCGACGCAGCCGGTCATTGATACCCTGCCATGCCGCATGCTGCGGCGGACGTTCGACCAGGATCACGTCCGCATCGCGCGCATCCATCTCGCGCAGGCTCGCATACAAGCCGTGCGCATAGCCATCCGTGTGGTCCGGCAAGTGCATGCCATGGATGGCAGAAAAATCTTCCGAATACGCGATCAATGCAAAGCTGCGGCCACGGGCCTGCAGCTGCTGCATCGTTGATGGCAGTGCAGCGCGATCGACCAGTGCCACCGGCGTGGTCGGCGCGTAGTGCGCATCGAGGCTACCCGACACCCGTGGCGCAGCATGGTCCGGCAAGGCCGGCATGCGGCCGATGACCGCGGCAATCTGTGCGGCGCTGATGTGTCCCGGACGCAGCAGCACCGGGCCATGGGTATCGAGACGACTGAGATCGACGATGGTCGATTCGATGCCGACCTCGCAGTGACCGCCATCGAGCACGGCCGCCAGCGGGCCGATGCCGGGCGCGCCGAATTCATCGATCACATGCTGCGCCGTGGTGGGACTCACACGGCCGAAGCGATTCGCCGACGGTGCCGCCAGCCCGCCCTGCCCGTCACGGAATGCGCGCAGCAAAGCCTGGGCGACCGGATGCGCGGGACAGCGCAGGCCCAGCGTGTCCTGCCCGCCCGCCACCGCCGCCGGCACCTGCGGCGCGCGGCGCAGGATCAGGGTCAGGGGGCCGGGCCAGAATGCATCGATCAACTGCTGTGCTTCGTGCGGCAGGTGCGGGGTCCAGCGCGACAGATCGGCATCGCGCGCGACGTGCACGATCACGGGATGATTCGACGGACGGCCCTTGGCCGCGAAGATGGCCGCCACCGCATCCGGGTGGCTGGCATCGGCGCCGAGCCCGTACACGGTCTCGGTCGGGAATGCGACCAGCTTGCCCTGCTCGAGCAGGCGCGCAGCGTGTTCGATCGCGGCGGTATCGGAACTCATCAGGGGGGACTCGTCAGCGGCAGCTCATCAGGGGAAATTCATCAGGGTGCGATCGCCCTTGGCGTTCAGTGGCACGCGTGCGCGGCTGTTCAGGGCTGGATGCCGAGGATGCGGCAGCCATCGATGAATTGCTTCTGCGCTTCGGCCAGCGTCGTTGCGACGAAGGTCACATGGCCCATCTTGCGACCACGACGCGGATCATCCTTGCCGTACAGGTGCAGGTTGGCGCCGGGCAGCGCAAGCAGCGCATCCCAGGCCGGTTCGCGCGCTGTGTCACTACCGGCCTCGAACCACAAATCGCCCAGCAGGTTCAGCATCACGGCCGGCGAATGCTGGCGCGCGTCGCCCAGCGGCATCTTGGCCATCGCGCGCACTTGCTGCGCGAACTGGCTGGTGATGCACGCATCAATGGTGTAGTGCCCGCTGTTATGCGGACGCGGCGCCATTTCATTGACGATCAGCGAGCCATCCTTCAATACAAAGAATTCGATGCACAGCACGCCGACATAGTCGAGCTTCGCAATGATTTCCAACGCCGCAGACTGTGCGCGCTTTGCGCAATCGGCCGTCACGTTCGGGCCAGGCACGGTGGTGGTGAACAGGATGCCATCGCGATGCACGTTCTCGGCGATCGGATAGACCACGGCCTGACCATCGGCGCCGCGCGCGGCCAGCACCGATACTTCGTAGGCGAGCGGCAGCATCTTTTCCAGCACGCATTCGACGCCGTTCATGCGGTCGAACGCAGTGCGCGCATCATCCCGCGAGCTCACGCGCACCTGACCCTTGCCGTCATAGCCCATGCGCACCGTCTTCAGGATGCCGGGGAACAGGTCATCCGGCAGCGCAGCGATATCGGCGGCCGACGCGATGCGTGCATGCGGCGCCGGCAGGACGCCTGATGTCGTCGCACATTCGGTGAAGAATTTTTTCTCGGCCAGCCGGTCCTGTGCGACCGATACGCAAGATGCGGACGGCGCCACGAAAATGCTTGCCGCCAGCGTCGCCAGACTATGCGCCGGCACGTTTTCGAATTCGGTGGTCACGGCCACGCATTGCGCACCCAGCTCGGCCAGCGCGGCGGCATCGGTGTAGCTAGCCTCGAGCAAGTGGTCGGCCGCATGGCCGGCCGGGCAATCCCTGGCCGGTTCCAGCACCGCCACCTTGTAACCCATCGCTTGCGCAGCATGCGCAAACATGCGGCCCAGCTGGCCGCCGCCCATCACACCCAGCCAGGTGGAGGGTGTGGCCTGCGGTTTGTAATGCACGGCGTGTTCAGCGTTGTGTCGTTCGGTCATGCCAGTATTTCTGTATCTTCAGAGCGGCAGCGGGAGCGTCATTGCCTTCGCCGCCTCGGTCTGCTTCGCGCGGAATGCGAGCAGCTTGTCGGCCAGCCCCGCGTCGTTGACCGCCAGCATCGCCACCGCCGCCAGTGCTGCATTGGCTGCACCGGCTTCGCCGATCGCAAAGGTGTGCACCGGTATGCCTTTGGGCATTTGCACGATGGACAGCAGCGAATCTTCGCCGCGCAGGTATTTGGACGGCACCGGCACGCCCAGCACCGGCACGATGGTCTGCGACGCGATCATGCCCGGCAAATGAGCAGCGCCGCCGGCGCCGGCGATGATGGCCTTCAGGCCGCGCGCACGTGCCGACTTCGCATAGTCGAACATCTGGTCGGGCATGCGGTGCGCGGACACGACTTGCGCTTCGTGCGCGACGCCGAATTCCTTCAGGATCGCGACCGCATGCTGCATCACATCCCAGTCGGAGGATGATCCCATCACGACGCCGACCAGCGGCTTGTTCGCTTCACTCATCGTGTTCCCTCAGTCTTTCAGCTCGTGGCCAGTCAGGCGTTGCAGCGCTTCACGGTACTTCGCGCCAGTTTTTTCGATCACATCGGCTGGCAGTGCAGGGGCCGGTGCGGTCTTGTTCCAGTCGGTCAGCGTTTCCAGATAGTCGCGCACGAATTGCTTGTCGAAAGACGGTGGCGAGATGCCTTCCGCATATGAATCAGCCGGCCAGAAGCGCGAAGAATCGGCGGTCAGCACTTCATCCATCAGGTGCAGCGTGCCCTGCTCGTCCAGGCCGAACTCGAACTTGGTATCGGCGATGATGATGCCGCGCGTGGCCGCATAGTCGGCTGCGGTCTGGTACAGCCGGATGCTGACGCTGCGGATCTTGTCGGCCAGTTCCTTGCCGAGGCGCTGCTGCATGTCGGAAAAGCTGATGTTTTCGTCATGCTCGCCGATGTCGGCCTTCGCGGCCGGCGTGAAGATCGGTTCGGGCAGCTTCGCCGCCAGCTTGAGACCCGCCGGCAAGGCGATACCGCAGACGGCACCGGCGGCCTGGTAATCCTTCCAGCCGGAACCGATCAGGTAACCGCGCACGACCGCTTCGACCAGGATGGGCTTCAGGCGCTTCGCGACGACAGCACGGCCGCGTACCTGTTCGACCTCATCAGGCGTCACCACCGATTCCGGCGCCACGCCGGTCAGGTGATTGGGCACGATGTGACCGAGCTTGTCGAACCAGAAGTCCGACATCTGGTTCAGCACCTTGCCCTTCGCGGGAATCGGCTCGTTCATCACCACATCGAACGCCGACAGGCGATCGCTGGTCACGATCAGGATCTTGTCGTCACCGACGGCGTAGTTGTCGCGCACCTTGCCGCGACCAAGCAGCGGCAGCGAGGTGATGGTGGACTGATAGAGACTGTTCATACGGATTCTTTACGGTACAAATTCAACGTCACTGGGTCCCGGCAGTCGCCGGGACGACGGTATTCAAGCTTCGTGGCCACTACTGGCACCCCGGGACAAGCTCATTCAGGGCGACTGATGAAAACGGTCACCCCGGCGCACGCCGGGGCCCCGTGTCTTTCAACCATCGATTCGATTACTTCACGATCTGGGCCAGTTCGCCCTTCTTGTATTTCTCGGCGACTTTTTCGAGCGGGATCGGCTTGATCTTGCCGGCCTGACCTTCGCAGCCGAACGACAGGTAACGCGCCTTGCAGACCAGCTTCGCAGCCTCGCGTGCCGGCTTCAGGTAATCGCGCGGGTCGAACTTGGACGGGTTCTCGGCGAGGTAGCGGCGGATCGCACCGGTCATCGCAAGACGGATGTCGGTATCGATATTAATCTTGCGCACGCCGTGCTTGATGCCTTCCTGGATCTCTTCGACCGGAACGCCATAGGTCTCTTTCATGTCGCCACCAAACTCGCGGATCTCGGCCAGCAATTCCTGCGGCACCGATGACGAGCCGTGCATCACCAGATGGGTGTTCGGGATGCGCTGGTGGATTTCCTTGATGCGGTCGATTGCGAGGATGTCGCCGGTCGGCTTGCGCGAGAACTTGTACGCGCCGTGGCTGGTACCGATCGCAATCGCCAGCGCATCGCACTGGGTCAGCTTGACGAAGTCGGCCGCCTGATTGACATCGGTCAGCAGCTGCTCGCGCGTCATCGTGCCCTCGGCGCCGTGGCCGTCTTCCTTGTCGCCCATCATGGTCTCGAGCGAACCGAGCACGCCGAGTTCGGCCTCGACGGTGACGCCGATCGCGTGCGAGAACTCGACCACTTTCTTCGAGACCTCGACATTGTATTCATAGCTGGCGACGCTCTTGCCGTCTTCCATCAGCGAACCGTCCATCATCACCGACGTGAAGCCGGACTTGATCGCGGCCATGCAAACGGCCGGCGACTGGCCGTGATCCTGGTGCATCACGACCGGGATGTGCGGATAGGCTTCGACCGCCGCAGAGATCAGGTGACGCAGGAAGGCCTCGCCCGCATATTTGCGCGCGCCGGCCGAGGCTTGCATGATCACCGGTGCGCCGACTTCGTCAGCGGCTTGCATGATGGCCGTCACCTGTTCCAGGTTATTGACGTTGAATGCCGGCAGGCCATAGCCGTTTTCAGCGGCATGGTCCAGCAATTGACGCATGGATACGAGAGGCATGTGAATCTCCGGTAAGGTTGAATAGGCTATTCGATTCGAAAAACTTGTCTGGGGTGCCGGCCACTGACGCTGCGCTGCAGTCAATGCTCGCCGACGCGCGTGATCTTCAGCGCATTGGTACCGCCGACCTGCCCCATCGGCTCGCCCCAGGTGATGACGATCATGTCACCGTTGTGTGCGAGACCCTTGGCCACCAACAAGCGCTCGACCTCGCGCAGCACGGCCTCGCGGTCATGCGAGCGCGCCAGCTCCAGCGGATGCACATTGCGCAGCAGCGCCAGCTTGCGCTGCGTCGCGAGGCTGGGCGTCATCGCATAGATCGGCATGTCGATGCTGTGCCGGCTCATCCACAGCGGGGTCGAACCGGACTCGGTCAACGCGACGATCGCGCGTGCGCGCAAGTGATGCGCAGTGAACAGCGCGCCATACGCAATCGACTGGTCGATGCGGGTAAAGGTCACGTTCAGGAAATCGGTGTCCAGCGTCGTGTGCTCGGACTTCTCGGCCTCGGTGCAGACTGCCGCCATCATTTCGACCGTCTCGACCGGATACTTGCCGGCGGCAGTCTCGGCTGACGCCATCACGGCATCGGTGCCGTCCAGCACCGCGTTCGCGACATCGGACACTTCGGCACGGGTTGGCACCGCGTTCTGGATCATCGACTCCATCATCTGGGTCGCGGTAATCACCAGCTTGTTGGAGGCGCGCGCGATGCGGATCATGCGCTTTTGCAGCGCCGGCACCGCCGCATTACCGACTTCGACGGCGAGATCGCCACGCGCGACCATGATGCCGTCCGATGCATCCACGATTTCCTGCAACAGCGGGATCGCTTCGGCGCGCTCGATCTTCGCGATCATCTGCGGCTTCAGTCCCAGCGGCTCGGCGGCCAGGTTCGCCAGCTGGCGCGCCATCGCCATGTCGGTCGCATTCTTCGGGAAAGAGACCGCGATATAGTCGGCACCGAGCTTCATCGCGGTCTTGATGTCTTCCATGTCCTTCGCGGTCAGCGCCGGCGCGGACAGGCCACCGCCCTGCTTGTTGATGCCCTTGTTGTTGGACAGCTCGCCACCGATCCTGACCACGGTATGGATTTCGCTGCCGGCAACGCGCTCGACGCCGAGCACGATCAGTCCGTCATTCAGCAACAGCACATCGCCGGCCTTCAGGTCGCGCGGCAGCTCCTTGTAGTCGAGGCCGACGCGCTGCTGGTCGCCCAGCTCACATTCAGCGTCGAGGATGAAAGGCGCGCCCTTCGCCAGTTCGATCTTGCCGTCCTTGAATTTGCCGACGCGGATCTTCGGGCCTTGCAAGTCGGCCATGATCGCCACTTCACGGCCGCAGGCGGCAGCGGCATCGCGCACCATCTGCGCGCGGGCCACATGGTCTTCCGCTTTGCCGTGCGAGAAATTCAGTCGTACCACATCGACGCCGGCCGCGATCATCCGCTGCAGCACCTCCGGCGTACTCGACGCGGGGCCGATGGTGGCAACGATCTTCGTGGCGCGTGGCTTCATGGAGGGTCCGATCTCGGTATCGGCCTTGCGGCCTGGTTAAGAACGTGCAACGACTCGACAGACTTTCGGGAATGACAGGCGCCGCTCAGGCAGCGCGCTGCTGCAGTACATCGACCGCCGGCAGCACCTGGCCTTCGAGGAATTCGAGGAAAGCGCCGCCACCGGTCGAGATATAGCCGACCTTGTCGGCGATATCGTATTTGGCGATCGCAGCCAGCGTGTCACCGCCGCCGGCAATCGAGAAACCACGGGATTCGGCGATGGCCATCGCCAGCGTCTTCGTGCCATGGCCAAACTGATCGAATTCGAACACGCCCACCGGACCGTTCCAGACGATGGTGCCGGCATCCAGCAATTGCGCTGCCAGTGCCCTGGCCGTGTCGGGACCGATGTCGAGGATCATGTCGTCGGCTTCGACATCAGCGACTTTTTTCACGGTCGCGGTCGCGGTCGCGGAAAATTCTTTTGCGCACACCACATCGGTCGGGATAGGCACTGACGCGCCGCGTTTGGCCATGATGTCGATGATGGCCTTCGCTTCATTCAACAGATCCGGCTCGGCCAGCGACTTGCCGATGTTCAGGCCAGCGGCCAGCATGAAGGTATTCGCGATGCCGCCGCCGACGATCAGGCGGTCCACCTTGTCGGCCAGGGATTTCAGGATCGTGAGCTTGGTCGACACTTTGGAGCCGGCAACGATGGCCGCCAGCGGACGGGCCGGCTGGCCGAGCGCCTTGCCGAGCGCATCCAGTTCCGCTGCCAGCAGCGGGCCGGCGCACGCGACCGGCGCGAATTTCGCGATGCCATGCGTGGTGGCTTCTGCACGGTGCGCCGTGCCGAACGCATCATTCACATACACGTCGCACAGCTTCGCCATCTTTTGCGCCAGCGCGTCGTCGTTCTTTTTCTCGCCCTTGTTCACGCGGCAGTTCTCGAGCAGCACCACGTCGCCGGCCGCAAGCGCGACACCGTCCACCCAGTTGGCTTTCAGCGTGACCGCGTGACCAAGCAGCTCGGCCAGGCGGGTGGCGATCGGCGCCAGCGTGTCTTCGGGCTTGAACTCGCCTTCGGTCGGGCGACCGAGGTGCGACGTGACCATCACCGCCGCGCCAGCATCGAGTGCCATTCTGATCGCGGGCACCGATGCACGGATGCGCGTGTCTTCGGTGATATGGCCTGCATCATCCTGCGGCACGTTGAGGTCGGCACGGATGAAAACGCGCTTGCCGCGCAGCTGGCCGGACGCGGCCAGGTCACTCAGACGTTTGAATTGCATGATGGGCAGGGGCTGAACGATTGAAAACCCGCTATTTTACCCGAGCGACTGGTGCCTGGATCGTTGTCAGTCAGGCATGGAATGCCCCGGGCCGGGCCTCAGCCCAGCAGCCGCAGCAGCGTGAATACCGCCATGCCAAACGCCAGCGTACCCAGCAGGTGACGGGTCCACAAGAAGAAGACCGTGGCCGCCACCGCCGCCAGCAGCCGGATATTGGTCCACGGCGCAACGAAGCTACCGTTCAGCATCAGCAAGTCCGGCGCGAGGATGGCGGCCAGCGCGACCGCCGGCACATAGGTCAGCGCCTGCTGCAGCCAGGCCGGCATCTTCGACGCCCCCCGGTGCATGAAGAAGAAGCTGCGCGTGACGACGGTGGTGGCGGCCATCAGCAGCATCAGCAGCCCGTACTCGAGCGCGCTCATGCGGCCTCCGCCTTGTCCGGTGCGCGCGGTGGACGCAGCCAGCGCTCGGCCACCATCGCGGCCGCGATGCCGGCCACGGTCGCCGCCAGCAAGCCGCTGCGGTAGGGCCAGCCGGCCGTCAGTACCGACACCACGGAAGCGACCACCACGCCAGCCAGCGTCGGACGACCGCGCACCAGCGGAATCGTGATCGCCAGCAGCGCCAGCGTGCCTGCAAAACCAATACCCCAGCTCGGCGGAATCTGGCTTGCCAGCAGGATGCCGGCGATCGTGCCCAGCTGCCACGCCCACCAATTCGGGATCACCAACCCGCGGAAAAAGCCGACCTTGCCGGCCGGCTTGGCCACCGTGTGGGATGGAAACCGCTGCGGGAAAAACGCCATCACCAGATCCACATTCAGGTAGCCGTACCACAGGCGCTTGGGCCAGCGCAGGTGCGAAAAATGCGGGCCGATCACGGCGCTGAAAATCACGAAACGCAGGTTGACCATCAGCGCGGTAAACACCGTGACCCAGATCGGCACGCCGGCCGCGATCAGCGGCAGGGCCGCGAGCTGGGCCGAACCGGCATACACGATGAACGTCATCGCCAGCGCCTGCCACAACGCCAGTCCGGACTGCACCATCGCCATGCCGGTCACCATGCCCCATGCGAACAGGCCGGGCATGGTCTGCGCGCTGATCCGCACCGCATCCCAGAAGGCGCTTTTGTCGCGTTCGGCCAGTTCAGCGGGGGTGTGGACCATGCGGATGAAAATCGATGAGGAGAAGGATGCGGAAGAAGAAGCGAAAAAAGGAGCGAACAACGAAGCGAAAAACCACCGCCACCGAGAACAGCGCCCGCAGGCTGCAGCATGCGCGGCGCGGGCGTCCGTAGCAAACGGACAAGTCAATATTCTACCCAGCAAGCCGCCGGGACGATTGAATCCGCTAAAATCCACCCTTTGCAACAAATAAGCACGGGAGATTCAAACATGTCCATGGCCGACCGCGACGGCAAGATCTGGAAAGATGGCCAACTGGTGGATTGGCGCGAAGCCAACCTTCATATGCTCACGCACAGCCTGCACTATGGCATGGCCGTGTTCGAGGGCGTGCGCGCGTACAAGACCGTCGACGGCACCGCAATCTTCCGCCTGAAGGAGCACACGCAGCGCCTGTTCAACTCGGCCAAGATCTTCCAGATGGCTGTACCCTTCGATTTCGATACCCTGATCGAAGCGCAAAAGGCGGTGGTGCGTGCGAATGCGCTGGAATCCTGCTATCTGCGTCCGCTGATCTGGATCGGTTCGGAAAAAATGGGCGTGTCCGCACGCGGCAACACCATCCACGTCGGCATCGCCGCATGGCCGTGGGGCGCCTATCTCGGCGAAGACGGCCTCGCGCGCGGCATCCGCGTGAAGACCTCGTCGTTCACCCGCCACCATGTGAACGTGTCCATGGTGCGCGCGAAGGCCAGCGGCTATTACATCAACTCCATCCTGGCCAACCAGGAAGTGACGGCCGAAGGCTATGACGAGGCACTGCTGCTGGATACCGATGGCTATGTGTCTGAAGGCGCCGGCGAAAACGTGTTCATCGTCAAGAACGGCAAGATCTACACGCCGGACCTGGCCAGCTGCCTGGACGGTATCACCCGCGACTCGGTGCTGACCATGGCACGCGACCTCGGCATCGACGTCATCGAGAAGCGCATCACGCGCGACGAGATGTACTGCGCCGACGAAGCCTTCTTCACCGGCACCGCCGCTGAAGTGACGCCTATCCGTGAACTGGACAACCGCCAGATCGGTGCCGGCAGCCGCGGCCCGGTAACCGAAAAGCTGCAATCACTGTTCTTCGATGTGGTGGGCGGCAAAGCAGCCAAATACAAGGACTGGCTGACCAAGGTATAAAGCGTCGCCCGCAGCGAAGCCAGCGGCAAGCCAGCGACGCGCTGATCCAGCGACCATCAAGTCATCAGCAACGGAGAACGAAGACACCATGAGCCAGCATCAGCCTGCCATCGAGCTCGACAGCCGGGACTTGCCGGCGTATTGCCCGAACAAGGCGATGCCGGTCTGGTCGTCGCATCCGCGCGTCTTCCTCGACTTCGCCGCGAATGGCGTCGCGAAGTGCCCGTACTGCGGCACCGTGTACAAGCTCAAGCCGGGCGCGTCAGCGGCTGCGCACTGAGACCAAGCGCCGATGCCGATCGTCACCAAAACCCTCGCCAGTGCCGACGATGTCGAACTCGCGTTCTATGACGCGATCGCACGTGCCGACCTCGACGGCCTGATGGCGCTGTGGGCCGATGATGACGAGATTGCATGCATCCATCCCGGTGCGCCGCGGCTGCAAGGCCATGCGGCGATTCGCGAATCCTGGGAATTGATCTTCGAGCGCGGCCCGGTGCTGATCCGTCCGCGCCACCTGCACCTGACGCACAACATGATGTGCGCGGTGCACAGCGTGGTCGAGGAAGTGAAGCGCCCCGATGATCCCGACTGGCAGGAAGCCCATATCCTGGCCACCAATGTGTACCTGAAGACACCGCAGGGCTGGCGCATCGTGCTGCACCACGCATCGATCGCCCCCGGCCGGCCAGCCGAAGATTCGCTCGCCGCTGCCGGCATCCTGCATTGATCGCTGCGTGCACTCGGTCAACGACAGCGTGATCGGATCGACGGACCGCCATGAGTGATTACCGCGCCCCGCTGTGGCTGCCCGGCGGTCACCTGCAGACCATCTACCCGGCCAAGATGATCAACACGCCCGAGGTCACACTCGCGCGCGAACGCTGGGATACGCCGGACGGCGATTTCATCGATGTCGATTTCGTCGAAGGCTTGCCCGGCAAACCGATGCTGGTGCTGTTCCACGGGCTCGAAGGTTCATCGTCCAGCCACTATGCGCGTGCGATCCTGTCCTATATCGAAGCGCTGGGCTGGTCCGGCGCGGTGCCGCATTTTCGTGGCTGCTCGGGCGAGCTGAACCGGGCGCCACGCTTCTATCATTCCGGCGACGCCGATGAAGTGGGCTGGATACTGCAGCGCATGGCACGTCATCCGCTGGCGCGCAATGCGTCGAACTTCTTTGCGGCGGGTGTGTCGCTGGGTGGCAATGCACTGCTGCGCTGGCTCGGCAGCTTTGCCGAAGACAGCGGCTTTGTCGATGCCGCCTGCGCGATCTCGGCGCCGCTCGACCTGACGGCCGGCGGTGCGGCGCTGTCATCCGGCGTGAACATGATCTACACGCGCGTATTCCTGCAAACGCTGAAACCCAAGTGCCTGGCCAAGCTCGAACAATACCCGGGCCTGTTCGATCGTGACCGCATGCTGGCCGCGCGCAATCTCTTCGAATTCGACAATGTGGTGACCGCGCCGCTGCATGGCTACCGCGACACCGATGATTACTGGCATCGCGCCAGCGCGCGCCACGTGCTGCGCGACATCACCGTGCCGACGCTGGTGCTGAATGCGCGCAATGATCCCTTCCTGCCGGGCCGGCACTTGCCGCGCAAGGCATCGTCATCGGTGATCCTCGAATACCCGTCGCAAGGCGGACATGTGGGCTTCGCGACCGGCCGGCCGCCGGGCGCGTTGCAATGGCTGCCGCGCCGGCTGGTGCGCTTCCTGTCGGAACAGATGAGGCTGAAACAGGACACGGCCGCCGCCGCCTGATACGCTGGCACCATGGATGAGATCGTCCGACAAGCGATGGCCAAATGGCCGAACGTGCCGCATTGCTATGGCTGGCTCGCGCTCGATGCACGCGGCGCGTTCCGCATGCGCGATGAAGCTGCACAGGCGGCGCATGCGCCGGGCGACGTGATCCGCCATCCGGCGCTGCTGTCCTTCATCTACCGCAACTACCACCATGACGAACGCGGCTGCTGGTATTTCCAGAATGGTCCGCAACGGGTGTATGTGGAACTGGAAACCACGCCCTTCGTCGCCCGCACCGATCCGGCCCATGGCTTCGTCACACATGACGGCCAGCCACTGGCACCCATCACACACGCTTGGATGACAGACGAAGGCCGGCTGGTCTTGCGTGCCGGCGACACACTGGCGATGGTGGACGATCGCAATCTCGCAGACTGCCTGTCACGGCTGCGCATCGCGGGCAAGCTGGTCGAAGACATCGTGCTGATGGACTGGCTGACGACGCCGCAAGGACCCTTGCAGCTGATGCTGGATGACCAGCTGTTACCGGTGCAGCCACTGCGCTCGACCGAACTGCAGCAATTGGGCTTTGTCGCGCACCCGGCGCAATGCCCGCCGGCGAAGTGATGCCGACCTGGCGCCGACCTAGCGCCGACCCTGCTGCTGTCTCATGGCTTCACGCCAGATCGCCTGCAGCTCACGCTCGCGCGCATCGATCACGGCCTGATCGTAGAACGAGGCATCGGACGCACCGCGTGCAATGCGCAATTGCTCCAGCGCCGCCGGCAATGCACCGGACAATGCGTAGTACTCAGCGAGCGACATGTGCTGCAAGGCTTTCTTCCCCTGTTCCGCATACGCGCGCGCCAGTGCGCGCTGCACGCCGGCATCCTGGCGGTACAGCTGCGCCTGATCCCGCAGGAAGCTGACGGCCGCCTCCTTGTCGCCTTTGGCGAGCAAGGCTTCTGCATACTGCATCGCGATCGCGCGCGACAACGGGAAACGCAGGCGCGCGTCATACGCAATCTTGTACGCGCCGGCGGCATCGCGCGCGGCCAGCTTCTGGTCCACCTGCAGGCTGCGGACTGCGGGCGACTCCGGCAATGCGGGCTGGCGCTGCAACTCGGCGTCGATTTCTTCCAGCAGCGTCTTGGCGCGTGCCTGGTCCGCCTGGCGCAATGCGATCAGCGCCAGCCCGTATTTCGCGCCCAGCGATGGCAGGCGCGTGCCGAGCCGCAGCTGCTCATTGAACACCGTAGTCGCATCGCGCCAGCCTTGCGGCGTATCGTCCTGCAGTACGCGCAAGCGTGCCTTCACCAGCAGAAAATCCAGGCTGTCCGCACGCTGCCGGTACGGCAGATTGCGGATGCGCGCCTCGATGTCGGCAATGCGCTCGGTGGTCAGCGGGTGGGTGCGCAGGTAGGACGGCAGGTTGTCATTGCGACTGCGGCTCGCGGCTTGCAGACGGCCAAAGAAATTCACCATGCCGCCGACTTCGAAGCCCGAATTGTTCAGCAAGCTCAGGCCGAGGCGATCGGCCTCGCGTTCGGCATCGCGACCGAAACTCAGCTGGCGTTGCGCCGCCAGGCCGGTACCACCCAGCATCGCCGCACCCGCGAGGTCAGGACTGGTGCGTGCCGCCAGCAAACCTACCAGCAAGCCGGCCAGCGGCAGCAAGGCATCCTGCTTCTGGTTGCCGATCATGCGCGCGATATGCCGTTGCGACACGTGACCGATTTCGTGCGCGAGCACGGATGCCAACTCGGATTCCGATTGCGCGGCCAATACCAGCCCGGTATGCACGCCGATGAAACCGCCCGGCAATGCGAACGCATTCAGCGACGGATCGCGCACCGCAAAGAAAAAGAAATCGTAGCCCGCATCGCCGCGCGCTTCCGGGCTGGATGCCAGCAGGATGCCGCCGAACTGGTTCAGAAAATCGAGCGTGACCGCATCATCGAGATAATCGCGGTCGCGCCGTATGCTGGTCATCACTTGCTCGCCCAGCCGACGCTCCATCAAAGGCGACAATTCCTCGCCATCGGTGCCGCCGAGATTGGGCAAGGATTGCGCATGCAACGCCGCCGGCGCCAGCAGCGCCGGGGACGACAGCGCAAGCACGCCGGCCGCCAGCAAGCGTCGCAACGGCGATGCCAGTCGCGAAAAGCGTGCCGGTGAAGGCCGTGAGCGGACATGCAAAGTCATGGTGCTATGATACCCGCAACCTGAAACGGCTCATGCCGCTTCACAACCGTTTACAAAGCGCAACTCAGCGCGCCATGAGCAAACAGCAATGAGCCCGAAGAAAGACATGCACGCGATGCCAGCCGCCAGCAATGACAACGGCGGCCTGACCCATTTCGATGCCGGCGGCCAGGCCCATATGGTCGATGTCGGCGCCAAAAATGATACCCACCGCGTCGCGATCGCCAGCGGACTGATCCGCATGAAGCCGGCAACGCTGGCCATCGTGATGAGCGGCACTGCAAAAAAAGGCGACGTGATCGGCATTGCACGCATCGCAGCCATCATGGCAGCCAAGCGCACCAGCGACCTGATCCCGCTGTGCCACCCGCTGGCCCTCACGCGCGTGGCCGTCGAGTTCACTGTCGATGAAGACGATTGCAGCATCATGTGCAATGCGCAGGTCGAGACCCTGGGCAAGACCGGGGTCGAGATGGAAGCACTGACCGCGGTGCAGGTCGGCCTGCTGACCATTTATGACATGTGCAAAGCCGTGGACAAAACCATGGTCATGACCGACATCCGCGTGATGGAAAAGCATGGCGGCAAGTCGGGTAGCTGGAAAGTCGAGTAGTCATCGATAACCTGCACGGTCGCAGTCTTTTCCTTTTTTCCCGCTAGGCCCATTTCTGTCCCACTTGAGGATCAGAAATGGCTTCAATCAGGCTTCACGGCGATCGTTGGCAGACTCGGGTGCGCAGCAAGGGACACCCGGAAGAGACTGTAGAGCGACATTGCCGCGTACATACGCCCACGCAGTTCAGTTGCGTTGAAGTCGACCATTGCCAGCGCCGCCAAGATACGAAGTCAGCGCGTGTCCGCCGCGATCGAACCGGACAACTGCTTATCAAGGCTGTCGAAGAATTGCAGAGGACAGGCATGAGGATTACGAAGCAAGCTGTTGCGAACCTGGTTGGACGAGACCGCCCTGTGATTTCGCGATGCTACCGCCACCTTTTGCCATGAGCGTGCATGTACCAATATAGGAAATATGCAGGAGTTAAGCCAGACTGAGGGGCAAACCCGTCCGATCCGACGATCCAGCACTAGGCCGTCCGTCCATCCAGGAGACTCTCCTCTTCACGCATGTGGAGCGGGAGCGGCCTCAGTTTTTGGCTTCACTCGCAGCCGGATCAGCATCATCGTAACGATGACGATGTTGAGCAGGTTCCATCCGATGCCATTAATGAAGGCGGCATGGTAAGAGCCGGTCAGGTCGAACACCTTGCCGGACATCCAGCCTCCGAGCGCCATGCCGACCTGCACGCCTAACACCACCACGCCCACCCTTGCGCCAGCCTCTTGGGGGGGGAAATGCTCCCGAACGATAATTGCGTAAGATGGCACGATGCCACCTTGGAATAGGCCGAACAAGGCGGAGATCACATACAACGACGCAAGGCTGTCGAAGGGCAGGAACAAGGCCAGCGCGACAGCTTGAAGGGCCGAGCCGAGAAGGAGCGTGCGCAAGCCGCCAATGTGATCGGAAATCCAGCCTGATGCAAGGCGGCTAACAATCCCGAATCCGAGCATTACGGACAACATCTCCGCGCCCCGGGCAGCATTGAAGCCAAGGTCAGTGCAATACGCGACGATGTGCACCTGCGGCATCGCCATAGCAACGCAGCAGCCGACCGCAGCGGTGAAGAGCAGCCATTGCGCCAGACTTGCTGACATCCCGAAAGGACGGTCGCTTGGATGGTGAGAAGCGCTTGATCCCGGCTTCGCTGTGCTCGCTATCGGCGGGCGCTGACGCAGACGCATGCAAAGAAGCGCCATCCCAAGCCCGCATATCAACCCGAGTGCGACGTAAGTGTGCCGCCAACCATAGTGCTCGATCCCCCACTGCACAATCGGCGGCCACACCGTACCCGACAGGAAGTTGCCGCTGGTGGCGATGCCGACCGCCAGCCCGCGCCGCTTGTTCCACCACAGCGAGGTGTCGGCGATCAGCGGGACGAACGAACTACCGATCGCCAGCAAGCCCAGCAGCAGGCCATGCGCCAGCGCGAAAACAATGATGTTCGGAGCGAGTCCCGAGATAACAAAACCGGCGAATGACCCGAACGCGCCGAGCGCCAATACCCGGGCTATCCCGAAGCGATCCGCCCAGCGGCCGCAGAGGATGCCGCCCAGTCCGAAGCCAATCATGATCAAGGTGTAGGGCAGCGATGCGTCAGCGCGGCTGATGCCGAACTCCTTCTGTACCTCGGGCAGCATGACTGCCAGCACATACATCGCGCCATTGCCCAGCGTGACGAGCGCCAGCGTGGCAAGCAAGCGCATCGCCGCGTAGCGCGAATCAATCAAGCTTGGGTCAGCATGAACGTCTCGCGCCTCTGCTGATGGCTCTGTGCCGCTGATCCCGCGACTGTTAACCCGTAGTGTCATGCTGTGTTTTTATAAGGCGAGATATGTGTCGATCTGGACTTTGCCTCACGCCGTGCCGCTGCGGTTTGGATTTTTTTCAACTGAGGCTTTACCAGAATTCATTCCGCGCGCGACCCGGAACGTGCCGGAGTCCTCAAGCCCCCGACTTGCCGTGCCGTTGTCCGCGTGGTGGGCCGGGCACGTATCATTACCGCCGGGACGCTTGTCCCACTGTTGGCCCAATCGACCTACGAAAATGGGCGGGCGGCAAAAACAACGAACAGCTAAGCCATTGATTAACAAAGGCCTTTTGGTCGACCTGCTGACCATTTATGACATGTGCAAAGCCGTGGACAAAACCATGGTCATGACCGACATCCGCGTGATGGAAAAGCATGGCGGCAAGTCGGGTAGCTGGAAAGTCGAGTAGTCGCGATACGTCAGAACCTGACCGGCAGCGCTACCCCGATACGGAAATCCGGCGAACGCGGCGTGAGGCCGATGCCGGCCTCGATGCCGAGCAGCGTGCGTGGCGTGAGCACGAAAGAAAAGCCGGCACTGAACTCACCAACCACGGCACTGCTGCCGGCCAGTACGGCGCCATCGCGCGCGGCATCCTGCGTGCGACCGAGATCCAGCCCCAGCCTCAGCGAGGTATCCGGGCTCAGTGCAATCAGCGCACCGGCACGCATCGCGATGGCATCGCCGGGATCGATGCGCGCGCCGCCAATACGGCGCGTGAGGTTCGCTGCATAAGACAGCCCGCCGACATAGACCACCGGATCGACCCGGTGGATGAACAACAGGCTGCCTTGCAGCGTGCGGAAGCTGCTGCCGACGGCGACTGACGAGCCGGCTTGATCGGTCGCTACCGGTTCGCTCACGCGCAGGGACGCCAGGGCGCCCGATCCGCCGGGCTGCGTGTACCACTGCTTTGTCCAGCCGATGTCGATGTCGCCGAAGCCGGATGCGCTGTCGGTGAGCGCGATTGCTGCGGTGCCATTGCCACTTCCACTGCCGGTGCCATTGCTGATGCCGAGGCCCGGGCCGGTACCGCTGCCATCGGTCGCGGTCGTACGCAATCGATGGCTCGCATACGGAAGCAAGAGCTCCAGCTGACTGTGGCCGGGCAGGCCGAACCGCAAGCCCAGCGTCAGTTGCGACTGATCGAGCTTGCGATCCACCTGCGCGACCGCAGGCTGCCCACCGACATGGAACAGTTCCAGCTGTTGCGTCGAGCGGTGCTGATAGCGAAATCTGGATTCAAGCTCGACCACACCGGGCGGCAGCACCAGGCCGCCTTCACGCACCAGGGCACGCTCGAGTGCGCGCGCCATCGGTTCGTCGGCCGGTGCGCTGTCCGGCGCTCTGCCTGTCGCTTTGTCCGTAGCGCTGTCCTTCGCTCCGGCCATCGCTGCTGGAAGGCTGCGTGATGTGCCAGCACTCGTCGTCGTATCGGCTGCGATGACAGGCGCTGCCGATGGCGCTGTCAGTGCTGTCAGCGCAGCAAGGCGACGCTCAAGCGCATCGATGCGTGCTGCCAATGCCTCGACCTGCGACGGATCCCATGAATGCTCACCGATGCGGTGCGACGGCGCAGGCATCGCTTCTCCGGCGCTGTGATGGGGGACATCACCAGCGTCCTGCAAATCTGCGGCGCAGGCACAGTGCATCATTGCCATTGACAACACGCCGACCTGCATCATCGTCGCCACCCGAAGCGAACACTGCGGCACCTTGCCCTCCCCGCCCATGGGCTCTCACGCAGCAGGCGCGTGCGTTTCAGTGCAAAGCTTGCCGGATCATCTGCGTGTTCACTCTGACGAAATCCGCAGGTTCGACGCCCAGTACACTGGATGGCGCAAGCCCGTCCCTGCGCATCACGACGAAGGCAATACGGCCCCAGCCGCGTTCGAAATCTGTGCGTAACACACGGCGGTTGCCAAACGCCGGGTCGGCCAGCAGCACGCTATCGGCAACGATGCCGCGCACGACGACGAAATGGTTGTAGTCGCCCAGATTGACGGGAACGATCGCCGGCTGGAGTGCGCGCAAGTGATCGAACTGCAACTGCCGGTAAGCCTGGGCGCGATAGCCCGTGTGCTCGGCGAAGCGCTTGAGGTCAAGCAGGGAGAAGCCGCCCTTGATGCGTACCGTCAGTGGATGGGTACGGCGAAGCATCGCCTCGGCGATGGTTTTTTCAGTCAAGGCTTCATGATGCTGGAAGTTCAGCAGCGTGGCCAAAGCAGCCGCACCGCAACTGATATCCCATTGCTGTATCACGACATGACGCTGCCGCTGCTCGCGCAAGGAACGCACCGGCAGCCAATGTGCATGGACGCCTGCGCCTGCGCGCAAGCTTGTATCGTCGACAGCGCGCGATGTCGATGTTGCGCCGGTACCAGGCAGCGGGCTTGCATGGTTCCTGGCGCGATCGTCTGTAATTGTGCTGCAGCCCTGCAGCGACAACAGCCACACTGGCGCTGATAGCGCTAATAGCGCCAACATCGCCGATAGCACGCATGGCGGCAGCAGTGCCGGCGCCAACCACACGCGCAAAAAAAAGCCCCGCCCTTCAGGCAGGAGCTTCGGCGAAACACGCGTCTGCACGGCAGACTTTTACAGCATTTGCCTGCAGGTTTATTGCCGCTGGTCGGTTCTGCCCGGTGCGGCGGCGCCGGTCAGTATGCCCGTCTGCCGGCTCAGGATGCCGACCGCACCGACTGCGACGGCGGCATTCACCGGCACAGCGACTTGCACATCATTGTTGCTCAACACATGGTTGACATCGATGGCGACCAGGTTGTTGAAGTTGGCGATACCGGCAGCAACGCCATCCATTTGCGCATCCGACATGGCCATCGGTGCCAGCAAGGCCGCTGACGCGGTGTCGGCTGCAAAGCTGCCGGTGCCACTGGCGGCCAGCACGACGGCCACGGTGAGGGGAGCGAGCTTCTTCATCATCTGTCCTTTCATAAAACACAAGCAGGAAGCATGTGATCTTTGTCAGGGTGTGAAGTTCAGGTGTCTTGATGATGAAATGTTCGGTCTCGCTCGCCGGCGCATGTCGATGGCATTACGAGCGATGACGATGACGATGACCCTGCCTGTCACACAGACAGGCAGGCTAGCTCAATGGTTTACCAGCTTCGCCGGCAAGCGAAGCAGCAGCACGACGGCAATCAGCAGAATGCCCGCAAACAGGATCAGACTGTTCTGCGCGTTACCGGTCAGGTCCGTGATCAGTCCGACGACCGACGTGCTGACCATGCCGCCGACATTGCCCAGCGAATTGATCAGTGCGAGACCAGCAGCAGCAGCGGCACCGCTGAGGAAGGTCGGCGGTACGCTCCAGAACGCCGCCTGGGTGGTGGATGCCGCGGCAGCAGCGACGGTGAGCACCAGCATGGTCAGCGCAAGGCTGTCGAAATGCAGCCAGCTCAGTGCAAGACCTACCGCCGTGACAAAGCAGGGCACGGCGGTATGCCAGCGACGCTCGCGCAGACGGTCGGCACGTGCATTGTTCCAGATCGATACGACGATCGCAGCGAAGTAAGGAATGGCCGTCAGCCAGCCGATCTGCACCGGATCATTGACCCCATGTTGCTTGATCAGCGTCGGCAACCAGAAGATCAGCACATACACCGAGCTGACGATGCAGAAATACGCCATGCTCAGCTGCCACACCAGCGGGCTCTTGAACGCGCTCGCAAAACCGGCATGCGACTGATTACGGGCTGCTTCTTGCGCAAGGTCTTCCTCTACCATCGCCGCTTCCTGTGCATCGAGCCAGCGCGCATCGGACGGACGATCCACCAGCATCTTCAATACGGCGATGCCCAGCACGATCGATGGAATGGTCTCGATCAGGAACAGCCATTGCCAGCCCTTCATGCCGGCGGTACCGGCAAACGACACCAGGATCGCCCCCGACAGCGGACCACCGATCACGCTCGACAGCGGCACCGCTGCCAGCAGCAAGGCCAGCACGCGACCGCGCCGCGCCGACGGGAACCAGCATGACAGGAAGTACATCACGCCCGGGATGAAACCGGCTTCGGCTACGCCGAGCAGGAAGCGCAGCACATAGAACTGCATCGGCGTCGTCACGAACGCCATCGCCGCACCGATGATGCCCCAGGTGATCATGATGCGCGCGATCCATATCCGCGCGCCTATCTTGTGCAGCAAGGCATTGCTCGGTACTTCGAACAGGAAGTAACCGAGGAAGAAGATCCCCGCGCCCATGCCGTACACGGCATTGCTGAAACCGAGGTCATCGAGCATTGTCAGCTTCGCGAAGCCGACGTTCACACGGTCAAGATAGGCGGCAACCAGGCACAGGCACAGCAGCGGCATGAAGCGCCACATGGCCTTGCGGTAGATCGCGTCGCGCGCGGGATCGGCAGCGACAGCGCCGATGGTCAGTTCTGGGGTCATGCTGGTTTCCGTTCAGGGGAGATCAAGAGACGCACGGGCCTCAGTACGCATATTTCGCGACAGCCGCCTCATCCCATGCGATGCCATTGCCCGGACGATCGGGCACGATCGCATGGCCGTCCACGACCTCGAAGGGTTGCGCGATGATGGGGTTGCCCCAGTCGCGGTATTCGAGCCAGTCGGCCGATTCGGATGCACGCAGCAGATGGGCCGACACTTCGGGGTACAAGTGGCTGGACAGGGGATGGCCAGCCGCACCGGCGATCGCTGCTGCCCGCATCCATCCGGTGACACCACCGATACGCATCAGGTCCGGCATGTACAGATCGGCAGCTTTCGCCTGCACGGCGTCGTAGAACGAGCGCGGGCCGTAGATGTTTTCGCCGATCGACACCGGCGTCTTCAGCTCGGCAGCGAGTTGCGCACTCTGCGCATAGTTGTCGAACACCACCGGCTCTTCGAACCAGTACAAGCCCTGGTCATCCAGCGCATGCATGCGCCAGATCGCTTCCTGCAAGGTTTGTCCCTGATTGAAATCGCACATTAGCTGTATGTCGTGACCGATCGCTTCGCGCACCACTGCCAGTGCCTTCAGGTCATCTTCCAGCTTCGCGCGGCCGAGACGGATCTTGATGGCGCTGAAGTTGCCCTCGGCGACCAGCTCTTCGGCTTCCTTCGCCAGTTTGTCGATCGGCAGCAGCCACAGCCCATTGGTGTTGTACGTGCGGATCTTGCCGACGCTGCCACCGAGCAGCTCGGCCAGCGGCAAACCGGCGGCCTTCGCGAGTGCATCCCAGATCGCCATGTCCAGACCGGCGGCGGCGATCATGCTGACGCCCTGCCGGCCCAACAGATGCAGCGAGCCGATCACGTCGCGGAACATGTCCAGCGGCGCGAGCTGGCGTCCCTTGAATTTTTCTGCCATGTCCTCGATCGCCGGACCGATGTAGCGCACCGCGTTCTTCAGGTAAGGCTCGAGGTAGGCGCGCCCGATGATGCCTTCCTTCGTCTTCACGTCGATCAGGATAAATGGCCATTCCGGGTAGGTACCGACCTTAGCAACGATAGGGCGGCGCATCGGAATCGACACCGTGCGGATGGTGACGCTGTCGAAGGTGAGTTTTTCCATCGCTTTCATTGATACAAACCTTTGCTTTTCAAGAGCGCAAAGGGTACAGGATCAGCGCGATCCGCTGCTTCGGATACGGAAAAGCAGGGGTTTACCGGGGCCGAGGCAGGCATCCCAATCGCGCTGCCGGTCTCCGACGCGCTAGCCGCCACACTTGACGCACGGACGAGAAGTATCTACATTGTAGATACACTTATCACCGGAGTTTTGCGATGGAAGCCGTCATCAAGAAATGGGGTAACAGCCCTGCGCTGCGACTATCGGCATCGACCATGAAAGAAGCTGGCCTGAGCGTCGATCAAAAGGTATCGGTCAATGTGCAGCGTGGGCGGATCGTGATCGAGCCTGTCGCGGTCTACACGATCGAAGACCTGGTGGCCGGCATCACCGATGACAACCAGCATGCGAATACGGACTTTGGCAAGCGCGTCGGCAAGGAAATCTGGTAATGGCGGGCCCGTATGTGCCGGACGTGGGCGATATTGTATGGCTGGAGTTCGATCCGCAATCTGGCCATGAGCAGGCAGGGCACCGACCCGCACTGGTACTCAGTCCCGCGATCTACAACCGCAAGACCAGCCTGATGGTCTGCTGCCCGCTGACCTCACAGGTCAAGCATCATCCGTTCGAAGTCGAGACCCGGGTCGGTGGCGTGCACAGCGCGATTCTGACCAATCATGTGAAATCACTGGACTGGAAAGCGCGCAAGGCGAAGTTCAAGGAAAAAGTCGCCGCCGAAGCGCTGAGCGAAACGCGCGCGAAGCTGCGGGCTTTGCTGGTGCTGGACTGAGAAAAGGGCTGAGCTGATCAACCGGGCCAACGCGCTGACGCTAGCGTCAGCCGCAGGCTCAGCGCACCGGCAAGCTGAACTGCAGCATCGCGCCGTTTAGGCCGAGGAAGTTCAGCTGTACCTTGTATTTGTTTTCGAATTCCCAGCCGATGGCCGGGACGATCGCGGGCGAGAAGCCGTTGTAGTTGAAAGGCACCTTGTTTTCGTAAGGTTCGCGGTAGCCATACATCAGGCCGGCGGTCCATTTCACATACAGCTGCGGCTGGTCCAGCACGCTGCGGTAGACCTGGCCCCAGGGGTACAGATAGACCGACGGCTGGCCGAAGGAATTGCTGAAGAAAGCCGCGCCTGCCAGCGACTGGTCCGCGCGTTCGCGCTCGACGCCGACCAGCCACACATGCTTGTGCTCATCGCTGGGATGGAAATGCTGCGCATACGGCGACAGCATCAGCACATACTGGTCGCCTTGCTTTTTGCTCAGGTTGAAGCCATCGCCCCAGTCATACGCGCAGGCCGACGAGGCCGTGACGAAACCCACCGCAAGCAGTGCAGTGCGCAGCATCGAACGAAGCAGGAACGGGCTTGACATGGGGACTCAGTGCAATAGAGTGCGAAAACAGAAACAAATGGCGGGCATTCGAACGCGCCGAACAGTAACATTTATTCAAGGTAACTTCAACTAAAATGCCGGCAACGCGCCTTAATGTGAATCAACACGGCGAAAACGCGTGCTGTTAAGCGTGCAAGCACAGCCCGCTCAGCAAGCGCATGGTCTCCGGCGCCCTCCGCACCCACCCGTAAAAAGATGACTGCTTCTCCTGCTGCTTCCCCGTCCACCGGCATGGCGCCACGCCAGCTGTTCTTCACCGTGCTGGCGCTGACGACCGTGATCAAGCTCTGGCTGGCTGCCGCCGTTCCTTTCATCGGCGATGAAGCGTATTTCTATCAATGGGGTGTGCATGTCGACTGGGGCGGCTTCTATGACCATCCGCCGATGGCGGGCTGGTGGCTGTGGGCCTTGCAACAGCTGTCTTCGCATCCGCTGGTGCTGAGGCTGCCGGCGATTGCGCTGTGGATAGCAATCGCGGTCGGGATGATGGATTTGCTGCCGCGACTGCAGGCACACGCCGGCCAGCCCGCTTCCGAGCGGCACTGGCTGCTCGGCAGCCTGTTCCTGCTGTTGCCGTTCACCTGGGGCCTGAACCTGATCACGACGGATACGCCGCTGATCTTGTTCCTGTTCTTCTCGGGCTACGCGTTCCTGCGCGCGGAACTGGCCGACGACTATCGCTGGTATGCCGCAGCCGGCGCGCTGCTCGGGCTGGCCCTGCTGTCGAAATACTTCGCGGGCCTGCTCGCGATCGCGTATGCGGTCTATCTGCTGACGCAACGCGGTGGCATCCCGCGCTTGCTGGTGGTGGCGCTGTGCGCGTTGCCCTTCATGCTGCTGAACTTGGCATGGAATACCACGCATTGCTGGAACAATATCCTGTTCAACCTGATGAACCGTAACCAGGGTTCGCATTTCTCATGGTCCACGACGGCGATCTATCTGGTGATGATGGTGTACCTGGTCACGCCCTGGACCGGCTGGCAACTGCTGAAGGCGCGCGGCTGGCGTACGCAGTGGCGACTGGTGGCGCTGTTTGCCGTGCCGTTCGCGCTGTTCCTGCTACTGTCCTTCTGGAAGAACATCGGTCTGCACTGGGTGCTGGCCTTCCTGCCCTTCGTGTATCTGCTCGCAGGCCTGCTGCTGCGCGACGAGCAACTGGCCGGCAGCCGACGCTGGGTACTGTGGCTGGGCTTGCCGCATGTGCTGGCCCTGGCCGTAATTGCGCATTGGCCGACGGATCATTTCGGTGATGGCCGCCTGCACGCCGAGATGGTGATCCATCGCGAAGCGCCGGCAATGGTACGCACACTGGAACAGGATTTGCCGGCCGATGGCGTGCTGATGACGACCTCGTACAGTTCGGCGTCGCTGCTCGCGTATCACGCTCAGCATTACCTGCCGGTGTATGGCATGGGCAGTTTCCATGCACGCTTCGATGACAACCTCACCGATTTCCGCGCGCTGGACGGCAAGGCGATACGGGTGTTCAGCACACGACCACTGGATGCCGGCATGCTGACGCCCTACTTCGACCAGGTGGACTTGCGTGAACTGAATTTCAGTGGCGCGACCTACTATGTCGCCGATGGCCGGGGCTTCCGCTTCCAGCCGTATTTCGACAACGTTATCAAGGCGATCGCCGCGCGCTATTACCGCGTGCCGTCATGGCTGCCGCTGCGGGGTTGCCAGTTCCTCGAACAATATGACCTGATGCCGCGATGAGACGGGCTATTTGAATGAATACTTCTTGTGCCCGAGGTAGCTGGTGAACACCGGCACCGCGATGCCCACCGCATGCGCCAGCTCGGGCACATGGCGTGTCAGTCCGGCCAGCGGCAGCAAGTAGTACAGCGCCATGCTGATGGCCCAGGTCTGCAATACCGCCACCACATTCACCAGCGCAAAGATAGCCGCACTCTTTTGCACCGACTGACTTCCATCGCGGAACACGAACGCACGCGCAAGCAGAAAGGCTGTGACCATGCCGGTCAGGTAGGCCAGCACCACCGAACTCGAAAAATCCAGCCAGCGGTTGTAAAGGATGCGCGAACCGAAATTCACGCAAGCCGCCAGCCCGCCCGTGACCAGGAACACCACGAACTGCCGTGACAGGAAATGACGGATCACGACTGCACTCCGCGATGCGCATCGCTGCCGACGTCGGTCCCTGCCGCCTGCCGTGCCATGTGGCGGCCAAAGCCTATGCTCTCCGAGATGCCGCGGTCTTCGGGGTAGTAGTAAGAGGTATCGGCCACCCACAGCCCCTGTACCGGCAAGGCTACCGGCGGCAGGCGGTCCAGATAACCGGGCTCGCAGATCGGTTGCGCATGACGGTAGCGGCTGGCGCGCACATCGATGAAGTCGGCATCGCTGAGCGACGGGTTGATGGTCTTGAGATAGCGCTTCACCTTGTCGATGAAGACCTCGTCGGATTCCGCAAATTTCGGGTGCTCGCCCGGCATATAGAACGGCACGTACACAATCGCATGCGCCAGCGGCCGCAGGTTCGAATACTCGACCAGGCCCGGAATGTCCATGTCGGGGTCATTCACGTTCAGCCAGAAATTCGGCGACAAGGGCTGCTTCAGTTTCGCGATCACGCACACCACGGCGATGTTGTGGATCGCGGTGAACTTCTGCATCACCTCGGCCGGTAAGTCCGGCATCACGCGCGGCACATAGGGCAGCGGTATCGTGCTGATCACCTTGTCGAAAGGCTCGATACCGCCAGCGGTCTGCACGCCGGTCACACGGCCCGCGTCGATCAGCACGCGCTGCACCGGCGTCTTCAGCCGGAAGCTGCCGCCGTGTTTTTCGATAGCGGCCTGCATCGCATCGAGCAGCGTCGATGATCCCCCGTCGAGGTAGCCGAGTTTTTCGCGGAACAGGTTATAGCGCGAGCGGCCAATGCGACGTATGCGACTCCAGATCCATGCGGCCGACAGATTGTCCGAATAATCATAGAACTTGTAGTCGAACAGTCGACGCCACAACACTTCCCATGCCTCGGCACCGACCCAGCGCTTGATCCAGCCGGTGGCCTCGACATGGTCGAGCGGCTTCCAGTCATCGCGCTTGGTGCACAGGAAGGCATGCAGGCCATAGCGAAACTTCGCCAGCAGGCTCAGCCCCCGGAAACCGAGCAGCGCAAACGGGTTACCCCAGGGCTGCATGCGCTTCTGGTACCAGTAACCCATCTTCGTCTCGACCCAGTGCATCTTGCCGGCGATGCCCAGTTCGTCGAGCATCTGCAGGAATGCTGCGTCGGACGTGCAATGAAAGTGGTAGTAGCGCTCGATCTGCAAGCCATTGAAATCGAAGCAGGCCGTCATGCCACCCACCCGATCATCCGCTTCGAACACCACCGGCCGGTGGCCATCGCGCGCCAGCTGGTAAGCCACCGCCAGCCCCATCGGCCCGGCGCCGAGCACTGCGATGCGCTGCCCCGGGTGGATTTTGGTCGTTGTCGACATCAGAACTCCAGCACGACGCGGCTGTACTGCGGATCGCAGAAGGTTTCCGTGATCGCTTCCGCGAACGGCGTGCAACGCACGCCGAAGATACCGGGCCAGTCGATCACTTCGAATTCATCTTTGGCGACCAGCGCCGCGAGCTGCTGCGTGGTGAAGGGCGGGTTGCGGTCGAACCGGCCCCAGACCCACAACAGTGCGTAAAACAGGCTGTACGGGATCTTCACGATCAACGCCTTTGCACCGGTCGCACGACGGATCTCGCGGATGATGTCGATGTAATCGACCTTCTGATGACCGGAGATGTTGTAGATACCATCCGCGATGCGCTGCTCGATGCAACTGATGATGATATTGCAGAAGTCCCCCACATACAGCGGCTGCCGCATGTAGCGGCCATCGCCTGGCACCGGGAATACCGGCATTTTCTGCATGAAGCGCGACAGCCAGCCCAGATGCTTGCGGTCAAACCAGCCAAACATCAGTGTCGGGCGCAGTACCGGACACTTGATACCGCTGTCGAGCACCAGCTGCTCCTGCACCTTCTTCGAATTCGTATAAAAGTCATCGGCAACCGACTCGACCACCGACGAGCTGATGTGTACCAGGTAGTCGACCTTGCCTTCGCGGATCGCATGCAGGATGTTCAGCGTGGATGTGACATTGTTGCGCTCGAAGTCTTCGTACACCGGGCCGCCGATCTGCGCCTGCAGCATCACCACTGCACCGGCATCGCTGAAATGCCGCGCCCAGTCACCGGGCTCGGCGAGGTCGGCATACTCGATGACGATATCCGGATGCATGCGCCGCAATACCTCAAGGTTGGCGCGATGCTTGTCCAGCACGACCAGATTGCGGTAGCCGCGCTCCTTCAGTCGCGCCACCAGATTCTGGCCGACCAGTCCGGCGCCGCCGGGGAGGATGATCTTCTGCTCTTTCATCAGCACGAGGTAGGTGGTGGGTTCGGAACGCAATTTTGCACGATGCCGCCGGCCGTTTCAGATATCCAGCTTGTTGAAGATGAAGCGCGGCAGGTGACGAATGATCATCATGATCAGCCACCATTTGGCCGGCGTGTAGATCACCGGCTTGCCGGCGGCAATGCCCTCCACGATGTGCTGTGCGACCTGCTCGACCGGCGCCAGACTGCCGGGGGGCATGTGCGCCGTCATCGGCGTCATCGTCGGGCCCGGCTTGATCAGCACCGGCGTCAATGCGGTACCGGCAAAGCGATGCTGCATCCCCTGCAGATAGCGATCGACCATACCCTTCGCCGCACCGTACACATAATTCTTCTTGCGGCCGCGATCGCCTGAGACCGAGCCAATCACGGCGATCGTGCCGCCGGCAACGGCCATCTGCATCGAGAAGGCTTCGGCAAACAACACCGGCGACACGCCATTGAGTTGCAGCGAATCGCGCGCCGCGTCGAGGTCGCTCTCGCAATCCGGCTGCGGACGCAGGCGACCATGGGCCACGAGCACGATATCGATCTTCGCCGCCGACTGCAGCTGGGCCGCCAGCGCCGTGATCGCGGCCGGGTCATGAAAATCGGCGTCGCGCACCTCGATGCTGCTGGCGGGGCTGCGCACCTGCAGGTCATCGGCCACACGCTGCACGCGCGCGCGGTCACGGCCGACCAGTACGAAGTCGCACGGCTGCTTTGCCCACAGGCGGGTGCAATGCTCGGCAATATGCGAGCTGGCGCCGATGATCACGATACGTTTTCTGGTCATGGTTGTCCTGTCAGTGTCCCATCAGGCGCCGCGACATCGCCGAGCTGATGCCCGGATCGCGATGCGGCAGGAATTCGGTCAGGCGCGGATAGCCAGCCTCGAACAGGTCGCGCGGCATGCGTGCATCCTTGGCCGGGTACAAGCGTCCCCCCGCTTCGCGCACGATCGCATCGAGCGATGCGAACAGCTTCAGCGTGCGCTCGCCCTCGTTCGGAAAATCCAGTGCCAGCGTCACGCCCGGCATCGCAAAGCTCAGCATGCCGACCGATGCTCGCTGACCGAAGGTCTTCAGCACCGCAAGGAAGGAACCCATGCCGGCGGCAGCGATCCTGTCCAGCAGCGCGCGTATGCCGTCGCGGCCCGTCGCGCATGGCAGCACGCACTGGTACTGGTAAAAGCCGCGCGGGCCATAGATGCGGTTCCAGTCCGTTAGCGCATCGAGCGGATGATGAAAGCTTTCGTCATATTGCACGCTGGTCGCGCGCCGCCCCTTGCTCGCGTAATACAGCGCATTGAAAGGCCGCAGCGACAGCCGGTTCACCAGCGATACCGGCGGCACCAGCGGCACACGGCGTGCGGCGCGTACCGCGGGTGCCGCGCGATCAAGCTGCACCGGGTTCGCGCGCATGAAGATGCCGCGGCCCGAGCGATGCAGACAATCGATCCACGACACCGTGTGTTCCCAGCCAGCTTCGGACGCATCGGCCAGGGCGAAAAATTCCTGCAAGTCGCGATAGGGCAGCGTCTCGACCGTCAGCCACGGACCGGGAACCCGCTTCAACTGCAGTTCCGCATCGATGATCACACCGGTCAGTCCCAGACCGCCGACCGTGGCGGCAAACAGCGGCTCACCTGCCGTACAGTCGCGCACGCTGCCATCGGTCCGCGCCAGCGTGAAGCGGCGAAGGTGGTCGCCAAAGCTGCCGGCCCCATGATGATTCTTGCCATGCACATCATTCGCGATGGCACCGCCCACCGTCACGAATTGCGTGCCCGGCACCACCGGCAGCGACCAGCCGCGCGGCACGCACAGACCTTGTATCTCGCGCAGGCTGACGCCGGCTTCACAGCGCAGCACGCCGCTCTGTTCATCGAAAGCGAGGAAATGGTCCAGCGCCCGGGTCTGCCACAACACACCGCCCGGATTCAGGCAAACGTCGCCATAGCTGCGACCCAGACCATGCGCGAGGCCGGGACGGGCGGCCGACGCCACAGCAATCTGTGCCGGCACCTGGGCGCGATCCGACAAGCTGTGCGTCTCGTGTGGCAGCGCCGACAGCCGGCCCCACGCGCTGACCGCTACCACGCCCAGCCTCGCGAACCAATCGCCAGCACCAGCAGGAACGCCGCGCCGGCCAGCAGGCTGGCCTTGTCGCGCACCGCGAACAGCAGCGGGTCGTCATGCATCTGGCCGCGATGTGCCTTCAACCAGACCCAGCTGACCCAGAACAGCATCACCGGCACTGCGCACCACATGAATTGCGGGGACTGGTAGAGCCTCAGCACGGCATCGCTGTTCAGGTACAGCGCCAACACCAGCACCGACGCATAGCCCGACGTGACGCCGAGGCACTGCACCAGTGGCGTATCCGAAGTCAGGTAACCGCGGCCATGCGCACGTTCGCTGCCGGCCTGCGCCTGCAGATCCAGCTCTGCGTAGCGCTTCACGAAGGCCAGCGACAGGAACAGGAATACCGCGAACGCGAGCAGCCAGAAGGACAGCGGGATACCGGCGGCTTCGGCGCCGGCGATGATACGCAGCGTGTACAGCATGGCCAGCACCAGGCAATCGACGATCACCAGCCGCTTCAGGCCCCACGAGTACGCACAGGTCAATACGAAATACAAAGCCAACCACGCCGTGAAGCCGTCACCGACGCGGGTGGCGAGCGCAAACCCGACCACCAGCAATATCGGCGCCAGCCATACGCCTCGCAGCACCGGCACACTGCCGGATGCAAACGGTCGCGCATGCTTGCGCGGATGGCGACGATCACTGTCGAGATCGAACAAGTCATTCGCGATGTACACCGCCGATGCGCACAGGCTGAATGCGAGGAAGGCGATCAGCATCGTGATCACGAAGCTGGCATCTGGCACGATATGCGCCGCCAGCGGCGCGATCAGCAACAATAAATTCTTCAGCCACTGGTGCATGCGCAGCATGCGTGGCAAGCCCGCACTGGCCAGCGGCGCAAACACTCGCTCGACTTCGGATTGCGCACGCGCGGCGCGCTCCACCGACGCCGGCGCATTGACCACGATCGCATGGCGCGAGCGTGCCCAGACCGCGAGATCGGCGCTGGCATTGCCGGCGTAATCGAAGCCGCCGTCGCCGAAACGCTCGGCCAGCGCATCAGCCTTGCGGCGGCTACCGAGGTTGGTGTGGCCATCGCTGGCCATCACGTCGTCGAAGATGCCGAGGTGGTCGGCAACGGCCGTGGCAAAACTGCGGTCGGCAGCGGTGCACAGCACCAGCTTGCGGCCACGCGCATGCTCGGCCTTCAGCCACTGCAGCAGCGGCTGGTTGTACGGCAGGGAAGCCGGGTCAAACGGTGTGAGGCCGGCCAGCTGCTGTTTCAGGTGGGCTTTGCCCTGCAGCAGCCACAGTGGCATCTGCAGTGACGCCAGCGGACGCTCACGCACCGCGCGCAGTGCGGACTCGTGCAGCGTATCCGTCAGGATCAGCGTGCCGTCGAGATCGACTGCGAGCGGGAGCGGTGTCAAGGGCCGGTCCTCGTCAGCGCTGTCCGGGTCAGCGCTGCACCGCGTCGACCACCGCCAGCGCCGCCATGTTCACGATGCGGCGCACCGTTGCCGATGGCGTCAGGATATGCACCGGACGCGCACAGCCCAGCAGCACCGGGCCGATCGCGACGCCGGCACCTGCGGTGACCTTCAGCAGGTTGTAAGCGATGTTGGCGGAATCGATATTGGGCAGCACCAGCAGGTTGGCGTCGCCTCTGAGCAGCGTGTCCGGCATCGCCTTACGCAGCGCAGCGCCATCGAGCGCGATGTCGCCATGCATCTCGCCATCGACTTCCAGGTTTGGCGCACGCTCGCGGATGATCGCGAGTGCCTCGCGCATCTTGACCGCCGATTCACTGTTGCTGGTGCCGAAGTTGGAATGCGACAGCAGGGCTGCGCGCGGATGCAGGCCGAAGCGCTTCATCTCTTCGGCCGCCATGATCGTGATCTCGGCGATCTGCTCGGCACTCGGGTTTTCATTCACGTGCGTATCGACCAGCACCACCTGGCGGTCTTGCAGCACCAGCGCATTCATCGCGGCATAGGTGTTCACGCCGGCACGCTTGCCCAACACCTGATCGATATAGTGCAGGTGCAGGTCGGTCTGGCCGAAGGTGCCGCAGATCATGCCATCGGCATCGCCCATGTGGATCGCCATGGCGCCGATCAGCGTGTGGCGGCGGCGCATTTCCAGCTTCGCCCACTGCTCGGACACGCCCTTGCGTCGGGTCATCGACAGATAGGTTTCCCAGTACGAGCGATAACGCTCGTCGCGTTCCGGGTTGATGATGTCGAAATCCATCTCGGGACGCAGGCGCAGGCCGTAACGCTGTATGCGTTGCGCGAGCACGGCCGGACGACCGATCAGGGTCGGCTTCGCGAGGCCTTCGTCGATCACCACCTGCACCGCACGCAGCACGCGCTCTTCTTCGCCTTCGGCGAACACGATGCGCTTGCGGCCCGCCGGGGCTTTCTTTGCGATCGCGAACACCGGCTTCATGAAGCTGCCGCTGTGGTACACGAACTGTTGCAGGCGGTCGGTATACGCGACCATGTCCTTGATCGGACGCAGCGCAACACCGGACTGCTCGGCTGCACGCGCGACGGCGGGCGCGATCTTCAGCATCAGCCGCGGATCGAAGGGCTTCGGAATCAGGTAGTCGGGGCCGAACGACAGATTGGTCACGCCATAGGTGGTGGCGACCACGTCCGATTGCTCGGCCTGCGCCAGCTCGGCGATCGCGTGCACGGCAGCGATTTCCATGCTGCGCGTGATGGTCGTGGCGCCGCAATCGAGCGCGCCACGGAAGATGTACGGGAAGCACAGCACATTGTTGACCTGGTTCGGATAGTCCGAACGGCCGGTCGCGATCACCGCATCATCGCGCACTGCACGTACTTCTTCAGGCAGGATCTCGGGTGTCGGGTTGGCCAGCGCCAGCACCAGCGGGCGATCGGCCATTGCCTTAACCATGTCGGGCTTCAGCACACCGCCGGCGGACAGCCCGAGGAAGATGTCGGCGCCCGGAATCACCTCGGCCAGCGTGCGCGCTGTCGTGTCTTGCGCGAAGCGTTCCTTGTCCGGGTCCATCAGCTCGGTACGGCCCTTGTAGACCACGCCGGCCAGGTCGGTGACCGTGATGTTCTCGATCGGGAAACCGAGATCGACGATCAGGTCAAGACACGCGAGCGCCGCTGCGCCGGCACCGGACACCACCAGCTTGCAGTGCTTGATGTCCTTGCCGACCACTTTCAGGCCGTTCAGGATCGCGGCACCGACGATGATCGCGGTGCCGTGCTGGTCATCATGGAAGACCGGTATCTTCATGCGGTCGCGCAGCTTGCGCTCGATATAGAAGCACTCAGGCGCCTTGATGTCTTCCAGGTTCACGCCGCCGAAGGTCGGCTCGAGCGCCGCGATGATGTCGCACAGCTTGTCGGGATCGGTCTCGTTGACTTCGATGTCGAACACATCGATGCCGGCGAATTTCTTGAACAGCACGCCCTTGCCTTCCATCACCGGCTTCGCCGCCAGCGGGCCGATGTTGCCCAGGCCGAGCACTGCGGTGCCGTTGGTGATCACGGCCACCAGGTTGCCGCGTGCGGTGTAACGGAATGCATTCGACGGCTCGGCCGCGATCTCTTCACACGCGGCAGCGACGCCGGGCGAATACGCCAGTGCGAGATCGCGCTGGTTGGTCAGCTGCTTGGTCGGCGTGACGCTGATCTTGCCGGGGTTGGGAAACTCGTGATACTCGAGCGCGGCCTGGCGAAATTGCTGGCGCAGTTCTTTTTGTGCGTTATCGGAATCCATGCTGGGAGGCGACCGTCCGAAGCCAGACTGCACGCGGCAAGCTGTACTTCGCGGCATAAAGACAGTGGAAGAAGGCCTCGATTCTAACAGACCCCCCTGTGGCCGATTGACTGCCGGCCGCGCAAAACAACCGTGTGCCATACGCAAAAGCGGGGGACGGGACCGGTGAAGGGGCCGCGACGGGGCCGCGACGGGGCCGCGACAGTTCGGCGCAGGCTCGGTGCCGCCTCAGTGCCGACTCAGTGCCGACTCGGTTCCGCCTTAGTGCCGCGTCAGCGCCGGCTCAGTACCGGGGCGGACACGCGGCGCTTCGGTAGAATCTGCCCCACGATGACTGAGTTCGAACTGATTGCGCAGTACTTCACGCGCCCTGCGCCCGCCGGTACACCGCTGCGACTGGGCATCGGCGACGACTGCGCGCTGCTCGATGTGCCGGCCGGCGACACGCTCGCGATCTCGACCGACATGCTGGTCGAGGGACGGCACTTCTTCGAAGGCAGCGATCCGGAGGCGCTGGGTCACAAGGCGCTCGCGGTCAACCTGTCGGACCTGGCCGCGATGGGCGCCACGCCGCTTGCTTTCTCGCTGGCGCTGGCGCTGCCGGCCGCCGACGCCAACTGGCTGGCGGGCTTTGCGCGCGGGCTGTTCGGACTGGCAGATGCGCATCATCTGCCACTGATCGGCGGCGATACCACGAAAGGTCCGCTGAACATCTGCATCACCATTTACGGCAGCCTGCCTGCGCATGCGGCATTGCGGCGCGATGCGGCACGCGTGGGTGACGAGATCTGGGTGTCGGGCACGCTGGGCGACGCGAGGCTGGCGCTGGAAGCGCTGCAGGGCAAGCGACTGCTGGACCGCACGCTGCTGCGGCCGGCATCGACACGCTTGCACCGGCCCGAGCCGCGGGTTGCGCTGGGTGTCGCACTGCGTGGCATTGCGCATGCGGCGGTCGATGTATCGGACGGACTGATGGGCGACCTCGCGCACATCCTTGAGCGCAGCGGCGTCGGTGCCGTGCTCGACGGCGATGCGCTGCCCTGCGGTGAGGCACTGGCCGCGCAGGACACGGCGTTGCGGCGCGCGTACGCGCTCAATGGCGGCGACGATTATGAGCTCTGCTTCACCGCCGCGCCCGAGCGGGCGCCGGCAGTGCAGGCGGCCGCGCACACAGCAGGCGTGCGCGTGACCCGCATCGGGCATATCGTGGCGACGCCGGGTCTGGAGGTCACCGATGGCGATGGTCAGCCGCTGGCCATCGGTGCGCAGGGTTTCGACCATTTCACATGACGCGGCGAATGCTACGCCAAGCACCAAGACGAGCAGAACGGCGAGCAGCACCGCGAGCAATACAGCGAACACCACGACGGATAACACGATGCATGCGCCAACGCATGCCACGACGATCGACAGAATCAGCCACCCGAAGAGCGAGCCAATGAGCGACACGATGGGCAACAACGCGCCCGATGCCAAACCAGACACCGCGCCGGGCACGGTGCCCGACATGAACCCGGACACGCCGCCGCGCGCGATCCTGCGGCCGCGTGCGAGTTTCATGCTCGCGCATCCGGCCCACTTCCTCGCACTGGGCTTCGGCAGCGGGCTGTCGCGCATCATGCCGGGTACGGTCGGCACCCTGTTCGGGTGGCTGTGCTTCCATGTGCTGTCGTTGCGCTGGCCCTTGCTGTTCACGCCAACGGTGTGGGCGCTGCTGATCGTGGTCGGCTTCGTGATCGGTGTCTGGGCCTGCGACAAGACCGGACGCGCGCTCGGCGTGCCGGATCATGGCGCGATGGTGTGGGACGAGATCGTTGCGATCTGGCTGGTGCTGCTGTTGGTGACGCCAACCAGTTTCAGCGGGGAACTGGTGGCGGTGGTGCTGTTCCGGGTTTTCGACATCACCAAACCGCCGCCGATCCGGCAGATCGAGCGCCGCTTCAAGGGCGGCTTCGGCGTGATGGTCGATGACATCATCGCTGCGTTTTTCACGCTGCTGGTACTTGCTTTGTGGCGCTACCTGTGAAAACCTGAACGCTCACAACGAGACGTTTCAGGAGACTGGCATGGAGACGATGGCAGATACCTTGCAGGAACTTGCGGAAGAAGTCGGTCGTGCACTGCAAAAGAAACGCTGGCTGCTGGCGACAGCCGAATCCGTGACCGGCGGCGGCATCTCGCAAGCGATCACGGATATTTCCGGCTCGTCGGAATGGTTCGACTGCGGTTTCGTCACCTACTCGAATTCATCGAAGACCGAATTCCTCGACGTGCCGGCCGCATTGATCGCGCAGCTGGGTGCCGTCAGCGAAGAAGTGGCTGGCGCAATGGCAACCGGCGCGCTCGCGAATACGGATGCGCATATCGCGCTGTCCACCACCGGCATCGCCGGACCGGCGGGTGCGGTGCCGGGCAAGCCGGTCGGCACCGTGTGCTTTGGCTGGGCGCATGGCGCGGTCGTGCATACCGAGCGTCATGTGTTCAACGGCGATCGTCATGCGGTGCGCATGCAGACAGCCGAACACGCACTGAAGGGTTTGCTGAAGTTTATCGAGCGCTTCTGAAACGGTTGATCGCATCGCGCGTGTCGCGTGCGACGCGCGCTGCGGCCTGCGCATAATCTTCGTCGCCGTGCGGCTTCGCATACAGGATCGCGCGCGATGAATTGATCATCATCCCGCTACCATTCACGGTTTGGCCCGCCTCGACGGTGGCCTGGATGTCGCCACCCTGCGCCCCGATGCCCGGCACCAGCAAGGGCATGTCGCCGACGATGGCGCGCACTTCAGCGATTTCTTTCGGGAAGGTTGCGCCGACCACCAGCCCGCACTGACCATGGCGATTCCACTTGTGCGCCACCAGTTGCGCCACATGCTGATATAGCGGCTTGCCATCGACCTGCAGGAATTGCAGATCCGAACCGCCGGGGTTGGAGGTGCGGCACAGCACGATCACGCCGCGATCCCGCCAGTCGAGATAAGGCTCGACCGAATCAAAGCCCATGTAGGGATTCACGGTAACGGCATCCGCGCGGTAGCGTTCATACGCTTCACGCGCATACTGCTCGGCGGTGGCACCGATGTCGCCGCGCTTCGCATCCAGCACGATGGGGATATGCGGATAACGCTCGCGCAGATAGTCGCAGATCGCCTGCAGCTGGTCTTCCGCGGCCAGCGATGCGAAATACGCGATCTGCGGCTTGAAGGCACACGCGACATCGGCGGTGGCATCAATGATGGCCTTGCAGAATGTGACAATGCTGTCCGGCTTGCCCTGCAGCGCGGGCGGGAATTTCGCGGGATCCGGGTCCAGCCCGACGCACAGCAGGGAGTCATTGCGGGCGATGGCCGCGTTCAGTCGCTCGATGAAGTTCACGCAGTTTCCGGTTCTGGTCACACAATGCCATCATTGTACCTGCCGTGGTATCTTGCGCCCCTCATCCTGAACCGCGTTATCCGCCGCTGCACCACGCTTGCGGCGCCACTGCCTGCATTCACCATCATGACCCACCTGAATCGCCGGGACCTGATCCTGCTGTCACTACTGATCCTGTCCTGGGGCGTGAACTGGCCCGTGATGAAGCTGGGTGTGCGCGATTTTCCGCCGATGAGCTTCCGCGTGCTGAGCATGATCGGCGGCATCGTGGTGATCTGGCTGGCTGCGCGCGTGCAGCGCGAACCGCTGGCGATCCCGCCGGGCAAGCTTGGCACCGTGATCCGGCTCGCGATTCCGAACATGCTGATCTGGCATTCGATGGTGATCATCGGCGTGAAACTGCTGTCTTCCGGTCGTGCCGCGATCCTCGGCTACACGATGCCGATGTGGGCCGCGCTGTCGGGCTTGCTGTTCTTTGGCGACCGCCTCGACCGCAAGGGTCTGTTCGGCATTGCGCTGGCGATGGTGGGGGCCGGCCTGTTGCTGTCGAGCGAGTTCACGCACATCTCGGGACAACCGGTGGGCACGATGTTCGTGCTGATCGCCGCCGCCGGCTGGGGCTTTGGCACGGTGCTGATGAAGCGCACCCAGCTCGACATGCCGACCATTACGCTCACGCTGTGGATGCTGAGCTTTACCACACTGGCGATGGCGGTGCTGGCCTTCGTGTTCGAGCGGGATCAGTGGCACTGGCCCAACATGGTGAGCTGGGCCGCCATCATCTACAACGCGGCGATCATTTTCGGCTTCGCACATGTGGTCTGGTTCCGGCTTGCACGCACGCTGCCGCCGATTGCATCCAGCTTGTCGGTGATGTTCATTCCGGTCATCGGCACCTTCTCGGGTGCGTGGGTGCTGGGCGAGACACCGCAATGGCAAGACTATGTCGCGATGATCGCGATCCTCGGTGCGATGTCGACGGTACTGTTCAAGCCGCGCGCCGGCAACACGACGGATGAGCAGCAAGCGTAATTTCAGTAATTCGCGTACACCCAGTCCAGCAGCACATCGAAGCTGGCGCGCGCGTCGTTCGCGTTCGCAGCATTGATCATGCAGACCACGATCACGCGCCGGCCCGAACGCGCACTGACATAGCCCGCAATGCTGGCGACGCCGGCCAGGCTGCCGGTCTTGATATGCGCGCGGCCGCGCACCGGCGATGCCGCCTGGCGCCGCGCGAGGGTTCCATCGACGCCGGCCATCGGCAGCGACGCGATCAGTTCCGGCATCGTTGGCTGTCGCCATGCGTGCTGCAGTACCGCAGCCAGCGCTGCGGCCGGCAGGCGCTCCGCGCGTGACAAGCCGGAGCCGTTGTCGATCACCACGCCCCGGGTCGGCAAACCATTCTCTGTCATCCACGACAACACGCGCGCCGATGCTGCAGCGGCGCTGGCAGGTTCGCCGCCACGCTGCGCCACCAGGCTCAGCATCAGGTTGCGTGCCATCACGTTGTTGCTCTGCTTGTTGATATCGACCAGTACCTGCGCCAGCGGACGCGACGGCCACACCAGCAGTTCGCGGCTGCCCGCAGGCACGGGGGCCGCGCGCACCTGACCGGCGAGGCTGCCGCCCTGCTCTTGCCACAATGCGCGAAACACTGCATCGACGTACTGCACGGCATCCAGCGTGTGCAGATGGAAGGCCAGCTCGCGCTCGCCGCAAGCCGCCGGGTAGGTGCCCGCAAAGCGCAAACCCTGCGCCGACAGCTGTGGCTGCAACTGCTCACGCAAACGCTCACAGGGCTGCGCCGACAGCGCGGGGGCCGCAATGCTGAAGCCGGCCAACGGTGGTTCGCTGCTGACCTGCACTGACGTCCCTGACGTGTCTGACGTGTCGGAGGAACCGGGTGGACCCGAGGTACCTGAAGTGCCTGAAGGCTTGAATCGCACCGTCAATGCGTGCGCATCCAGCAGCAAGGCATCGGGGAGCGCATTGTAGGCGCGCGCAGGCTGACCATCAAACGCGGCCGCATCATGCAACAGCGGCTGGAACAGGCTGCGATCGAGCAGCAGGTCGCCACGAATCTCGCGCACGCCCTGCTGACGCAGCATGCGCAGCAAACGGCCCAGGTCTTCATGCGCGAAGCGCGGATCGCCGCTGCCTTCGATGACCAGATCGCCGTGCAGCACCTCGCCCTCCAGTACACCGGTTACATGCACACGCGTGATCCAGCGGTAATCCGGCCCCAGCAGCTGCAGCGCAGCGGCGCTGGTCAGCAGCTTCATTACCGATGCCGGTTGGAACGCTTGCTGTGCATTGTGCGCGATGGCCTGCGCAGTGTCCCCTTCCACGCTTTGCACCACCAGCGCGACGGACGACGGCGCAATGCCGGACTGCTGCAATGCATGCGCGAACGGGGCGGGCAAGCCTGTGTCCGCAGTGCGCAGACCCGCACAACCACTCAAAACCACGGCTGCGCACAGCAACACGACAGGCAACACCGGTCGCATGACAACGCTGATGACTACGCTGGCGACAACGCTCGTGACAGCGCGCAAGGACGAGGCTGCGCGCAGGCTTGTCATCGTTGTGGCCGGGGTTGTGGCCGAGGTTGTGGCCGAGGTTGTGGCCGGTGTTGTGGCCGTAGTCGTGACCAAGGCTGCGCCTGTTTCGGCTGAAGCTGTGGCTGAGAAAGAAGCAGAGCGCATCGGAGGTCGCGGCGGCATGAACGGCGTCGATTATCCCATGCACAGCCCGGCGATTTGACGGGCGGCGCGGCGGTGCGTAGGCTGGCGCGATGACCAGCAATCATTCCTCCTCCCCCACCCTGCCGCCATCGCCTGCGGCACGCGTCTTGCCGTATGTCGATGCCGATACGGTGAACGCCTGCCTGCCCTATCCGGCGCTGATCGATGCCCTGCGCGATGGCTTTGCGATGACTGCCAGCGCGCCGCGCCGGCATGTGCATCATCCGTCACCCGATACAACACTGTTGCTGATGCCGGCCTGGCAAGAGCGCCATCTCGGCGTGAAGCTGGTAAATGTGGTGCCGCAAAACCGGCAACGCGGGCAGCGTACGGTGCAGGCGCTGTTCGTGTTGATGGACACCGCAACCGGCGCGCCGCTGGCGATCATGGATGGCGATGCGCTAACCGTGCGCCGCACGGCGGCCACGTCGGCACTGGCATCGCGCTGGCTGTCGCGGCCGGACAGCCGGCACTTGCTGCTGGTCGGCACCGGCCACCTCGCACCGGAGATGGCGCTCGCGCATTGCAACGCGCGTGCGATCGCGCAAGTGACAGTCTGGGGCCGTGACGCGGCGCGCGCCCGGGCGACTGCCGAGCAACTCCGCGCGCGCGGCCTGGCCCCTGCGGTGAAGATCGATGTCGCGATGCAGCTCGACGCCGCCTGCGCCGCAGCCGACATCATTTGTTGCGCCACCACCAGCGCGCAGCCACTGGTGCACGCCGCGCATGTCAAACCGGGCACGCATGTGGATCTGGTTGGGGGCTTCCGGCCCGACATGCGCGAAGCCGACGATGCGCTGATGGCGTCCGCTTCGCTGTTCGTCGACACGATGGACGGCGCGCTGGCCGAGGCCGGCGATCTGGTGCAACCGATGCTGGCCGGACTGATCTCGGCCTCGTCTGTACGCGCCGACTTGGCTGCGCTGGCGCGCGCTGAACATGCGGGCCGGCAGCATGCGAGCGAGATCACGGTGTTCAAGTCGGTCGGCACGGCATTGAGCGACTTGTGTGCCGCCGAACTGGCGTGGCAGCAGCACTCGTCAGCGCCGAGGGCGGATCAGCCCTGATTGCGGCTCACGGGGCATCCGCCGGCCGCAGGTTGTCGGGCAGCGGAATGAAGTCGGTTTCTTGCGGCACCGGCGCAAAGCGTTGCGCGAGCCAGTCGCGCTTGGCCTGCTCAATGCGCTCCGCACTGCTGGAGACGAAATTCCACGCCAGATGGCGCGGCCCGTCCATCGGTTCGCCCCCGAGCAGCATGACGATCGCGCCCTCGGGCCCTGCCTTCAGGTCGAGCACCGCACCCATACGCGTGACCAGCAGCTGCCCGGCGGCGTGCGTGCCGTCGGCGCCGAGGTCGAGGGACCCATGAACGATGTACAGCGCCTGCTCATCGTATTCCGCCGGCATCGTGAAGCGTGCGTCGGGCGCGAGCCGCACTTCCATATAGAACAAGGGCGAGCGCGTCGGCAGCGCCGATTGCAGCCCGAGGAAACGCCCAGCCACCAGCACCGCACGCACACCGTCGCCTTCCATCGCCGGCAAAGCGGCCGCCTTCAGGTGCGTGAAATCCGGATCGCATTCCTCATCCGATTTGGGCAGCGCGACCCAGCACTGCAGCCCGTACAGCGACGACGCCTGCGCGCGCTGGACGTCATCGCTGCGCTCGGAATGCACGATGCCGCGCCCGGCCGTCATCCAGTTGACCTCGCCGGCGCGTATCGGCTGCACGCTGCCCAGGCTGTCACGGTGCAGGATTTCGCCCTGCAGCAGCCAGGTGACGGTCGCCAGCCCGATATGCGGGTGCGGCCGCACGTCCAGCCCGACGCCGGGCTTCAGCGCGGCCGGGCCCATCTGGTCCAGGAACACGAAAGGACCGACCATGCGCCGCTCGGCCGCCGGCAACGCACGTCGTACCTCGAAGCCATCGCCGAGGTCGCGGGTGCGCGGAATGATGAGGGTATCGATCAGGCTCATGGGTCGATGATAGCCGCAGCCGGCGGCCGCCGGTGCCGAAGCCGTCATGCATGGGATGAGAATTATCAAGCTGAAAATACTGAAACCCGCGATGCCGACCGCAGTCAAGGAATTGCCCGGATACGGCCCTCAAGGCGCTTGAAAAAGCCGGGGGGCATCCCTATACTTCTGGCACTCGTTGGTGGAGAGTGCTAACAGCGCCGCCGACAACGGTTTCCAAGCCACGGTCGTGGCGCCGGCAAAAGCCGGCGACTCGGCCGGACCCATTAGACAAACCACTGTTTTTAAAGGAGTTTTTATGAAGCTTCGTCCTTTGCACGACCGTATCGTCGTCAAGCGCCTCGAAAAGGAAACCAAGACCGCGTCGGGCATCGTGCTGCCGGATGCAGCCACCGAAAAGCCGGAACAGGGTGAAGTTCTGGCCGTCGGCAACGGCAAGATCCTCGACGACGGCAAGACCCGCGCGCTGGACGTGAAAGTCGGCGACACCGTCATCTTCGGCAAGTACTCGGGCCAGACCGTGAAGGTCGACGGCGAAGAGCTGCTGGTGATGCGTGAAGACGACGTGATGGCAATCGTCGACAAGAAGTGACCCGGCAGGCCGACAGGCATGACGGGTCATCCCGGCGAAGGCCGGGATCCAGCGTCGTGTGATCGGCCCAGCGCCGTCATCCCGGCGAACGCCGGGATCCAGCGACTTTGGTTTTCCTGAATTCAAATACACCTGAAGGAGCAAGAACATGGCAGCAAAAGACGTAGTGTTTGGCGACAGCGCGCGCGCCAAGATGGTCGAAGGCGTGAACATCCTCGCCAATGCAGTGAAAGTCACCCTGGGCCCGAAAGGCCGTAACGTCGTGCTCGAGCGTTCGTTCGGCGCGCCGACCGTCACCAAGGACGGTGTGTCGGTTGCAAAAGAGATCGAACTCAAAGACAAGCTGATGAACATGGGCGCACAGATGGTGAAGGAAGTCGCGTCCAAGACCTCCGACAACGCCGGCGACGGCACCACCACCGCGACCGTGCTGGCACAAGCCATCGTGCGCGAAGGCATGAAGTACGTGGCCGCCGGCATGAACCCGATGGACCTCAAGCGCGGCATCGACAAGGCCGTCGCCGCCACCGTCGAAGAGCTGAAGAAGAACGCCAAGCCCTGCACGACCTCGAAAGAGATCGCCCAGGTCGGCTCGATCTCGGCCAACTCGGACACCTCGATCGGCGAGCGTATCGCTGAAGCGATGGAAAAAGTCGGCAAGGAAGGCGT
>JACCDN010825652.1_pt1 | contig 124950 bp, 128 predicted proteins | sample 7441691 | NCBI WGS metagenome assembly JACCDN01 (sample SAMN15323439, study PRJNA562643) | freshwater metagenome | isolation source: river surface water | place: USA:Blue River Watershed | collected 2017-08-16 | reverse complement strand
TTTCCCTTGGATTTAAAATCCTATTGTACGATCTCATGAAATAGGTATTTTGGCAAAAAATAAAATAGCCCATACCTTGACACCTTATACAGACTTGCGTTGCGGACAAAAAATAAATTTTATTTGAGTAATTACATTAAATAAGATTAAAGTAACTAAATTTTGTATACCCAGTTTCATGCGTTTAAGCCTTTATCAACCTGAAATTCCACAAAATGTGGGCACATTAATTCGCCTAGGGGCGTGTGTTGGGGTGCCAATTGATATTATTGAACCGACCGGTTTTGTATGGAGTGATAAGCATTTAAAACGTGCCGGCATGGACTACGTTGATTTGGCAAATGTTGAACGTATTGAAAGTTGGCAGGTGTATAAAAATCTTCGCCCCGCTCAACGCATTGTTCTGATTGATACAAAAGCTGAGCAGGCTTTTTGGGATTTTTCGTTTAGGCCTGATGATATTTTAATGTTGGGCAAAGAAAGTTCAGGCGTGCCAGATGAGGTATTTGAAGAGGTTTCTAATAGGGTGCGCATTCCCATGTTGCCTGAAAGGCGTTCCTTGAATATGGCAATTGCAGGTGCTATGGTGCTGGCAGAAAGTTTACGTCAGGTTCGAAGCAGCCATCTTATTTAGTTGATTACCGTAAAATCAAAATTGAAATTTGAAATTGCGGCATAAAAATGATCTTACGCGAGCAATACTTAAAACAGCTAAATGTGAAGGGATTAAAAACGTTTGTAGCCCCTACTAGTTCTTAAAACAAAAATGCATTCCCATGTTGCCTGAAAGGCGTTCCTTGAATATGGCAATTGCGGGTGCTATGGTGCTGGCAGAAAGCTTACGTCAGGTTCACCGTGACAACCCCTCCCCCTTATGCTAATGAACTGCATTCTTGGTACCTAAATTTACAAAATCAAATTTGCCTGGCCCTAGAGGCTATTGAGCAAGATTCGTTGCCTATTGAAATATATAATACTTGGCAGCCGCGACAGTTTGAAAAAAGGACATGGGACTACAGTCAATCGGGTGGTGGGCAAATGCGAATTTTGCAAAACGGTCGTGTATTTGAAAAAGCTGGGGTTAATGTTTCTTGCGTATGGGGAGAGTTTTCTAAAGAATTCGCTAGTCAGATTCCGGGGGCGGAAGAAGATCCGCGTTTTTGGGCATGTGGAATATCGCTGGTGATTCATCCGCGTAACCCTTATGTACCTATTGTGCACATGAATACACGCCATATTGTGACTACAAAATCATGGTTTGGTGGCGGTACTGATTTAACCCCTAGTATTCCTTTTGAAGAGGATACACAAGGCTTTCATCAAGCACTTAAAGAGTGTTGCGATCGTCATGACTTGAACTATTACGCTAAATTCAAACCCTGGTGCGATGAGTATTTTTACCTGCCTCATCGAGGTGAAGCGCGGGGCGTTGGTGGGATTTTTTATGATTACCATAACACTGGAAATTTTGAAGCCGACAATAGATTTAATCAGGATGTTGGAAAAACATTTCTTGAGATATATCCGAGCATAGTAAGGCGCAGAATGGAAACATTATGGGGTGATAGCGAGATGAAAAAATTGCTGCACAAGCGAGGGCGCTATGTTGAGTTTAATTTGATCCACGATAGAGGCACGCTTTTTGGCCTAAAGACGGGTGGAAATACTGAAGCGATTTTGATGTCTTTACCCCCTACTGCAAGCTGGACTGCTTAAAACTGAGATAGCATCGATATTACTGACTGGATCCTCACGCCCTCTATGAGGGCTCAGGATGACGAGGGGAAGCCTCTTACAACTTTGGTAAAGACAAATTACCGCCAGCACGAGGGGGCGCGCCCCTGTGGCAGCTTGGTTTTTATTACTGGTGCACTCTTGGTGTTTCAGTATTTTCAGATGCTGGGGCTGAGGTTGCTACTGCAGGTGCCTCAGTTATTGGTGTAGACGCCTCTTTTGTAGGCTCAGTTGTTGTTACTGCTTCTACAGGTGCAGAAGCTGGCTTAACATCTTCTTTAACTTCTGCTTTTGTTTCTATTTTAGCAGGTTCAGACGTTGCAGGAGATACAGCTGGCGGAGCGGGTATTATCTCAACTGCAGAACCTTTTTTTGCTTTTAATAAGCCGTCTACTTCATCTTTTGTAGGGCAAATATTGAAAATTAAATATTCTCCGCGTTTTTCAATAACCGCATACAATGTTTTTTGGCCAGTTAATTCAAATTCTACAGGACCAGCGTTGATGCCGAGTTTTTTTTCTGCATCTTTCATCATAGCGACAAGAGCTGGCTCAACAACCTTACCTACCTTATCGCTTTGAGAATGAGCAACGCGGGTATATGTGTCATTACCTTCACTTTTTACAATAACGACATAGTCTTGATTATCAGCTTTTACATCACCATCTTGCTGTTTTTTGTTAATTTCTTTCAACGCCTCTTCGGGGCTTTTATCTTTAAAAGCATTGATAATCATTTCATCTCGCTGTGATAGCGTTGAAACAGTAGAGGAAGAAAAACCACTGCTGATAGCAGATGCCAATAGTAAACTTATAAAAAATTTTGACTTCATAAAAATCTCCAAATAGTGCCTTTTAGAAATTCTACATGATGGCAAAGGGAATTGTAAAACTTTTTAATTTTTTATAAAAAGAAGCCCCAAGAATAGATTTTTTAAAGTCTATTTATTGAGGCTTTTTATATATTAATCGATATCAGGCTTAGGACATTTTCCAGTTCTTTTACCATCTGGATGTGACTCTAAACAAGTAAGGTACCTTTCACACTTGCTTTTGCAACTAGACGACTTACCTTGGCAAGCTTCTTTACACTTAGAAGCATGCTTGCTACCACCAAATAGAGGAGCATAAGATTGTGTTGAACAAGCAAAAGCTGTAACTAACGCTAAAAGAGTTAATGTTTTCGACATAATAGTTCCTGTAAATAAAATACTAACATTTAATATTTTAAAACAAATTGATTAACAAAAGATTAAGCAGGGTTGCTTTTGCTTGCAGCAAAGGGAATTGTAAAACCTTTTAATTTTTTATAAAAAGCCCCAAGAACAGACTTTTAAATCTGGTCGTTGAGGCTTATTCGTAATTAATTAGAAATAACTACAGAGATTATGCATCTGGATTAAATTTTCCACCGCATCCTTGCCTGTTACCGCCATTTTTTCTCATGCATGTAGCATATTTTTCACATTTAGCTGCACATCCGCGATGCTTGCCGTGACATGCTTGTGCACATTTTGATTTTTCTTCTGATGAAGCGCCACCCATTATGTGGTGCATTGCGAATGTTGACGCAGATGTAGCAATAACAGTAGCTAGTGCTAGAAGTGTTAATGTTTTTGACATAATAGTTCCTATAAATAAAATACTAACATTTAATATTTTAAAACAAATTGGTTAACAAAGGATTAAGCAGGGGTGCTTTCCGTCTATGGCAGAGAGAAAAGAAATTTAATTAAGGAACAATTAACTTTCAAATGCCCATGGCTTTTTTCATAAAGAACTTTTTAAGCGGGAGAATTTTATCAACTGTGGCAAGGCCTGCTTGGCGGAAAAAACTTACCAGATTATTGTCAATTGAATAGAGTTTGGTTAGGCCATCTGTGAAAAAGTAGAGACCTTTGTGATCAACCTTGCGGCGTTTGGCGTATTGATTAAGCACCTGGGGTGAGCCAATATCACTCCCCAAATCTATAGCTTGCATTATAACTTCTGTAAGATGTGCCACATCACGCCAACCTAAATTCACGCCCTGCCCTGCAATAGGATGCAGCGCATGGGCGGCGTCACCCACCAAAACAGTGCGAGGCGCTGTAACCGTATCTACCGTTAATGCGACTAATGGAAAGGTCCAGCGAGGGCTGTTTAAAGTGACTTTCCCGTAAAAAGGGAAAATATCCATTAATTGCTGCTCAAGTTCTGGGGTTGGAAGGGTTTCCCAAGGGGCATCTTTAGGGCCACACCAGACAATGCCTGATTGAGACTGGCCTTTTAGTGTATCAATCATCGGCAAAATAGCAAAAGGACCAGATGGTTGAAAAATTTCCCAAGCAGTGGCTTGATGCGGTTTTTCATGAGTAAAATGCGCAACAAGCGCCTTGTGACCATATTCTTTCGAATGACTTTTTATGTTGACCTGACCACGAACCCATGAGTTACGACCGTCTGCGCCAACCACCAGGGGAGATTTTAGCACGCCATATTCTTTGGTGTGTATTTGGCCTGGTGATAGACTTTGCAAAGTACAGTGATCTAAAACTTCAACATGTTTTGCCGCTTTGATACCTTTGTGTAAGGCGTTCAACAAGCAATCAAATTCAGTAATATAACCCATAGGATCAGGACCTAGATCTTGACAATCATAATCAAGGGTCCAAGCGGAGCCTTGTTCAAACACGCGGATATGGTTAATTTGTTGCGCGGTAGGCTCAAGCGCTTTCCACAAACCACATTGTTCTAAAAATTTCTTCGAACCAAGCGTTACTGCAATGGTGCGCCCATCTTTTTTAAGAGGTGGTTGATAAGCATTTTTTTCAAGTAATTTGACCTTAACCCCAAGCTGAGATAAACGAATAGCAAGAGTAGCGCCAACTAACCCTGCTCCAACAATAATCACCATTATCAAACCTTGCACATACGATCTTGCCCCTTTAACATAGGTCAAAATTATGAATAATTCAAAGTATGCGGATTTTGTTAATTGGGTTTGGCGCTATGGGTGGCGGACTTTTAAAGGGTTGGAAGCCATTTTACGACGTCACTATTGTGGATCCGTTCAAACAAGATTGCGCAAAGTCAGTTGAAGAATTGCCAGCGAATTATTGCCCTGATGTGGCTATTATTGCAGTAAAACCACAAGTACTTGATAAAGTTTTGCCTGCATACGCTAAATTTGCTGATACGCTTTTTATATCAATTGCGGCAGGGGTTCGCCTTGAGCATTATACTGAATGGTTAGGTGCACAAGCGCGCGTTATTCGCATGATGCCGAATTTGCCAGCAATGGTTGGCGAGAGCGCTAGCGCATATGTGTTAAACAAAAACTGCGCACAAGCGGACGAAAAAACGGCAATTGAACTATTTGAAAAAGTAGGAATTGTTGCGAAATTGAACAATCAAGACCAATTTGATGCAGTGACAGCTCTTTCAGGATCTGGGCCTGCTTATGTGTATTATTTATGCGAGTGTTTAGAACAAGCAGCTATTGAATTGGGGCTGGATAGTGTATTTGCCAAACGATTTGCCCGACAAACAATTATAGGTGCTGCAGCAACATTAAAAGAGCTACCTGATGAAGCCGCACAGCTACGCGCAAATGTTACCAGCAAAGGCGGTACAACCCAAGCGGCTTTGGAGATTTTGATGAAAGACAATCAATTACAAACTTTATTTTCAAAGGCATTGGAAGCGGCAAAAAATCGTGCTCTAGAATTGGCAAAAAGCTTATGAGATTACTTCGCTATTTTTTGATTATTATCAGCATCTCATGGGCGCAAGCTGAAACAGTTGTGTGCAGTTTTTCAATTTTAAAAGATTTATGTGTGCAATTATGCCAAGGCATTGAAGGAATTTCTGTGCACTCTATTGTGCCGGTATCTGCTGATCCACACCTTTACCACCCAAAGCCCAGTGATTCAAAAATTTTGGCTAAAGCAGACTTGATTATTGTTAATGGGCTGAATTTAGAGGGATGGATAGAGCAGCTGATTAAGGCTTCGGGACATACTTGCGCTTTTGCCGTTGCAAGCCAAAACATTCCCCCACGCTATTTGGGGAATTTACCTGATCCGCACGTTTGGCATGATCCAACCCTTGTGATTACTATGATTGATAACATTGAAAATGCTTTAAAAGTGGCGTTTCCGAAATACGCATCTAATTTTGAGAAAAATGCCATTGGCCTTCGTGCAGTATTTAAAGAGCTTCATACAAATATTCTTATACTTTTTTCAAAAATTGAAAAACCTGAGCGTGTAATGCTAACCACCCATGATGCGTTTTCATACTTTGCAAAGTGTTTTGATGTAACCGTGTTAAGCCCGCATGGTATTAGCACAAGTGATGATCCTTCAGCAAAAGATTTAAAAAATTTAATCACTCAAATTCGTGATTTGCACATTTCAGCAATCTTTTTAGAAAGCCTTGCGAACCCTAAAATTATTAATGTAATTGCTACAGAAACCGGCAAGCAAATTAAGGGAACATTGTATGCAGATACGTTAAAGGAAGGATTAAGTTTGCAGGACACCCTTTGGTATAATGCTGCCACCATGGCAGAGGCAATGAAAAATGGTTGATATTGAAGCTATTTGGGAAAAAGCAACGCAGGATCCGGCAGCAGTTACAGTTGATGAGATTCAAGCCTTGATTAACGATCGTTTATGGCAAGTCACTGACAACCTTGCAACGGTTAGCCGCAACAATACAAATGAAACGCTGTTTGATTTGATGATGCTAGTGTTTGATAGCTTGACTGAAAAGCGCGCTTGTATTTTGAGCCTATGGGATGCACAAAATTTAAGCACTAAGCTTATTTGCGAAGGACAAGCGCAAGTATTAGCTGCAATTGATACATGGCACCAAGAATTAGAGTTGAATTGGGATGCCGCACGATATGCACAAAATTTGCTATTCATGTGCGCGCTTATTTACGCAACAAATGTTTGGAAAGATGACACCAGCGCAGATAATTCTAAGGTTATGGCAAAAATTGATGAAATGATCAGCTGGTTAAATGCTAGCAAATCAGCTCCCTTTGATTTGCTTGAAAAGGTAAAGAGTATGGTTGGAGGGAAATATTAGATCCAAATAGATTTTAAAACCTGCTTAATTTCATAATTAATAACGAATACATTGAAATTTTAACAAAAAATTACTAGGTTTAAAAATAGTAACTTAAGCTTTTAGTCAGAAAAGATCATGCAATTTTTAAAAATAGGCATTACCATTTTAACAACTTTATGTGCTTCACTTTTTTGCGTGGCAGGAAATTTAAGAACGGAATTAGAAGCAATCACCACTAACATTAGCAATGCTTCCAATTCTGCTGATGTTAGAGAATTAGAAGACAAACTTTTTCTAAATACAGAAGCACTAGGCATTATTCCACATCTTTATGGTCGAACAATGCTTCAAGCCGAACACCATAGAGAAATGGTTGAACTTTTACAAAGCAGTAGGCCAGTTTTAGATAAGCTAGACATTTATGGTAAAAAAAATGGTCGAGAAAATATAATCAATGTGTCTAGAATTGATATCGATAAATTATGGAAAACAAAATCTCTTAAAAAACTTACTAAGACAAACGTAGAAAAAGGAAAAGCAGAAGCCTTTTTAAATAATTATTTTGGTGATGCTATGGCAGAAAACCGTTCTGACCGTATGGTAATTTCACATTGGCCAATTAAAGACGTTAAAGACCTGCAAGAACGAATCAAAATAACGATTCCTGAATACAGCCCTATAGCTGCATGCATATTTGAGGAACTAGCACTAATGTCTGTGGCTTATTTTCTAGAAACAGAACAACGGTACTTAAGTTTATTCGATGGATTAGTAGATAATTTGTCAACAAAACTTGATCAAACTCTTGAGCAGAGCTTGGATATTATACTGCCCTTTATGGTTCTTTATGATATTTATGACAAGCAAGACGGGTACAATTTTGGACAAAAGGCCGTAATAAAGGCCGATGTTCAAGATCTGTTAGATCATTATGGATTCATAAATATTGCTTGTTTGAAAGAGCTTATTAATTCGGATGAAATGCAAAATGCCTTGCCAGATTTCTATTTTAGTTTTTTTGATATAATGCAAATTTTTGGTCGCAGAACATCAATGACTGATTTTACAACAACCATTTCTGCTGAAGATTTCACGAAACGAGAAGAATTAGCCACCCCACTTGAGTGTGAAGAAGGAAAACATCAACAAATCTATTCAAAATATACAGCTGAATTTAGCAAAAAAAAGAAAAAGCGAAATGGAATATTTACAAGACGTGCTGGGGATATTTTATCACCTAACTATGACATTGCAGCAAGAGCTATTTTAGAGATTCATAATGCCTACTATACTTTTAACCAAGAAAAAACAGAGCTACGCGAAAAGTATAATCAAAAAATTTTAGAGGCAGAAGAGACAGAACAAGATAAAAGAGCACGAGATGAGGCAAGGGACTTTATAAGTAAATTCGAGAACTTAGCAACAGACGTACCGCCAAGCCTAGAAGCAAAAGCTCAATTCCAAACAGAGTCTGAAAATGATCAGTTAAAAACGGTAAAATCAGCTTATGCAAAAGATAGCTATGAATATGCAAGCTTACCTGAAAGGGCTCTAGAAGAAAATCACACTTTTACTAGAAAACCAAAGCGCTGGCATAATGCAGAATTAGAAACAAGAAATGAAGACTCTAAACCTTCAGCTGCTTCTGCTGACACCATAATGGAATACCATTATGGAGCAGACCTGTTGAGCTGGCCACAATGGATCCAGGATTTAAAAGAAGCACCTATGATGAATATAAAAAAAGCTTGTAGTGAATTTGCAAAGAGCATTACTGAAGGAGGTTTGGGAGGCACAGTAATCAGCGAAAACAATAAATATGTGCTTATGCTTAGATCACCCGTAACTGGAATTTTTTGCGTTAAAGGTGGGCATGAACTGCATCATGGAAGCGATAGAAAAAGATTTCCCGCAATAAGAAAGGCCTTTCTAGAACTTCTTACTGAGGCAATGATTATACCAAGGTAATATTGTAGCGCAGTTACGAGTTTTCATTCCCTCTGTTCTGCTAAATAAGGTCAAAAGAAGCCCCCCCTGTGCGCTGTTGGCCTTGCAGGTCTAAGAGTCAGACCACAATTTTCCCGCACAGAGGGAAAATTTTATGATGATTAACATATCAAATAAACCTTGTACTAATTAGCGTTAATGTATAGAACGTGGGGAAGGCTTTTTTTATGAACTTTGGTAAAAAAAAGGAGAATACATTAATGAAAGCACGTTTTTTTCTATGTTTGGGATGCATAGCTTTACCTTTTTCAACAGAACTATTTGCCATGTATCGTTTGCTAGAAATTCCTGCAGGCTTTAACATACCTAAAATCAGGAGGAGCATAACTATGACAACAAAACTTTCACCAACCTTTGATTACTCTAGCCAAGAAAACCAGGGTGCGCCGAAATTTTTGCGCTATGGAGACCCAGCGTTATATAAAAAATCATTACCTTTTAAACTTCCCCAAGAAATGCCTTTGGTGCACCAAGCATTAGAACAGATGCAACTTGCTACAAAGGGGATGGGTAATGTAGGTCTTGCGGCACCCCAAATTGGTATATTAAGACAGCTTGTAATGTTTGCAGTTCCTGCCACGCACCCGCGCTATAAAACAGATGGTGTAGCGCACCCTATGCGTGTGATGATTAACCCTAGCTACAAACCACTAAGTGATGAGAAGAACCTTGAATGGGAGGGATGTTTATCAGTGCCTGGCATGATGGGGAAAGTTTGGAGATATACCCATATAGAATGTGCATACACTGACCTTGAAGGGGCTGCGCAAATTTTTCAGGCTTCAAATTTTCATGCGCGTGTTGTGCAGCATGAACTAGATCATCTTGATGGGATTCTTTTTCCATTGCTTGTAGAAGATAACCGCAACTTTGGCTTTACAGAAGCGATTATGGCTTGTGATGAATTTAGGAAAAGCCGATGATGTTAAACAAGTTTAACTTGTAAAACATGTACTTTGTGGTATAGTGATCTTAGGCATTTTAATAAGGTAGTATTATGTTGGGAGTACGTTTACCAGAAGAACTTGATCGTCGTTTAGCTTCCCTTGCTTTGGAAACGAACAGACCAAAGAGCTATTACGTGAAGGAAGCAATTTTAGAGTACCTTGATGTGCACGAGAGCACCTATAAAGCGATTGCGGAGTATGAGCGCCAGAAAAAGGCTGGAACGCTGAAAACCTATACGTTTGAGGAAATGAAAAAAATGTATGACCTTGACTGAGCAATGGATCATAGAGTTTGGCACAGATTTCAATAAGAAATTTAAACACTTAGAAAAAATACAGCAACAGCGAATTATGGATTTTCTTGAAGACCGGGTGCTACTTCACAAAAATCCGAGAATTTTAGCCAAGCCATTATCAGGCTCATTACGAGGATACTGGCGGTTTCGCGTAGGCGATTATCGCATTATTGCTGATATTCAAGAAGAGGTTTTAACAATTGTAGCGCTGGATCTGGGGCATCGAAAAGAAGTTTATAATTAGAATTTAACCCAGCACACAAGTTTTCATTCCGACCGTTATACCGAAAGTAAGGCAAAACAACTTCGGGGCGACGCATTCCCATTTACCTTTCCTGAACATACCCACCCCCAAATTATTAAAATTCGGGGATGGCTGAGTGTTATTTTAGTGAGCAATGTTGTCACTGAAACGGGGTATGAACGTATTCCATTACTTCCTTTAAAGGTGTTTTTGTTAGGTCTTTATTAATTTCATGCACAATCTTAGCAAGAATGTTGGGGGATAAGTGCTGACGCAAGCTTCCCAATACGACCGGTGCGGCAATTAGGATGATTTTATCATAATTTTTAGATATGCTGCCAAGAATCGCTGCTATTTTGACTGCAAACATTTCTTTCTTAAAATGATACCAATCAGAATGAGGAGGATAGCTATGAGTACCCTTGTTCACCATACCTTTGCTTACTTTTCCAGGTATAGAACTTCCCTTATCTTGGTGAACGGTCACATCATCATTGGCATGATGGGTAGCCATGATTGGCACCAAGTTGTGGTTCTTTTTAGTTAGGAACTTGGCACGAGTACCGTCGGCTATAACTACGCAAGTGGTTTGCTCTTTCATTGTATACACCTCCTAGATTTTCGGTAAGGCTAGAAGATTTACCCTTAAATGTAAGGGAGAAAAATTTTGATTTTTTTACGCAGTGGATTTTATGGTACTAGGCTTTGATTTTGCGATGCGTTCTTCTAGATCAACTTGCCAAAACAATGTTGCACCTCTGCGTTCTTTTACTCTTTGAACAATTTGATACTGCTTGAACATGCTAGAGTTAGCACCCTCTTCCAAATTATTTTTTCTTAGTCAATTTTTTAAAGAAAAAATATGTTTTTATTTTTTCTTTGGTGCTTAAGTTTTTGGTTGTGTATCTATTTAACATCAATAGTGCTTACTGGGCTTCACGCCTTATTCAAAGACTCTGAAAGACGAAGCCCAGCACAAACACAAATTAAACTCTTTTTTTTCAAACGATTTTGATGATTAATCTTGAAAGCCTAATTATTTTTTCAAATATCTTACAATAGAAGCAACGATTACTGATTTGATAAGCCCTGGAATAATGAAAGGCATTAGGCCTAAGGCAAAGGCTTTATCAGCACCTACGTAAGCACAAAGCCAAGATACGCCAAAAACGTAAAGAGTTGATTGTCCAGCAAAGGCAATTAATAACATATTTGTTTTTGAAAAGCGCTCACGCAAAGTGCACATTACCCAAACAGCTGCTAAAAACCCAAAATAGTAACCGCCTGCTGGCCCCATTAATTTCAAAAAACCACCACTGAAGTTTGCAAAAATTGGAGCGCCTAATGCACCAATTGCTAAGTAGCTAGAAACACTTCGAATAGCATCAGCTTTTGAAAATGTCAGGCCAATAACAAGCATTGCCACTGTTTGTAATGTGATGGCAACAGGCTGCAAAGGTATTGTTACTTGCGAACAAAAGAATAATAAAGCAAAACCTATTAAGGTTATGAAAATTGAAGAATTTCTAATCTGGGCAACAGCAAGTTTCATGGAAGACTCTATTTCAAAGTTTTAAAACTACTTTTGTATTAGCCTTTTTTTGCAAAGTTCGCTAGTGGTTTTCTTGAGCTAGAAAGACATACCAACAAAACCCTTTCGTGCACAAAGCGTATGCGTAACATAGCGAAGATCACGTGGTGGTTGAATGGTGTTTAATGCTTCTTCGATATATCTTTTGGTATCAGCAATTCTTTGCTCAAAGGCTGGCTGATCAAGCGCTGAAAGTGCTTTTATGCCATCCATGATAAACTGAACATTCATTTGGCAAGGATAAGCATTGGCTGCTTCTTGCATTAGGGCCGTTACTTGATCAATGAAGTTGTCTTGCCAGGTGAAGGGTACTTTTTCCAGCAGGTTTGGAATGTGTTTTGTAAAGGTCTGCATGATTTCTTTGGTAATTTCATCTTTTCGATCTTTACTAAGACCTTTCATGGAAGGTGCTTCTTCTAAGGCGCTTGTTCTTAAAATAGTGCACATATTTGTGCATAATGTTGATTCAAGAGCGTTTAAAACAAGGGGATCTTCTTGTAATTCTAATGCTTCCATAGCAAAGGTTTGCGTGGGAGTGCAGAAAAGAACTGCTAGTAGTATTGTGAGTATTTTCATATTTTTTTTCCTTTTATTTTTTCTTTTTTAAACAGTACCGTGCAGAAATTTAATAAAGAGTTAAGGAAAGATTTCATAGAGAAAATACCGTTAGTGTGCTAATACTGTGCTTTGTATTACTTAAAGATTTTTTCATATGCTTGCTCTGCAAAACTTGACGCGACGCTTTGGTGGGCGGGTTGTTTTAAATAGCATTACTTATCGTTTTCCAACAGTGGGCTGTGTTGGACTTGTGGGCGTTAATGGCTCGGGCAAATCAACCCTACTTAATATTTTATGTGGCCTTGATGAAGCTGATGACGGCACGGTGACAAAACCGCGTGATACGGTGATTGGGTATTTGCCGCAAGAGCCAAACCAAAATCCTATGCCAACTTTATTAGAAGAAGCCCTGAGTGGAGCCGAACGCGTAGTTGAATTGCAAAAACAACTGAGCGAAGTACTTAAGGAAATGGAAAGTTCATATTCTGATGCTATTGCTAAAAAATATGACGATATCATGCATGAGCTTACCTATTTAGATGGATTTTCTATTGAATCAGAAGCTAAGGAATTATTATGCGGCCTTGGATTTAGTACCTGTGACTTTGATAAAAACCCTAAAACCCTATCGGGTGGCTGGCGCATGCGTTTGGAATTGGTGCGTTTATTTTTGAAAAAACCGAATTTTTTGGTACTGGACGAGCCTACCAACCACTTAGATTTACCCAGTATGGAATGGGTAGAACGCTTTTTAAAAAGTTTCAAAGGGTGCTTGGTATTTGTATCGCATGATCGTTCACTGATTAACCGATTAGCTACCAATATTCTGCATTTGCACCATGGTGAAATAAACGCTTACGTAGGCAACTATGACAAGTTCTTAGAAGCTTACGAATTAGAGCAAGAACAAATTCAAGCACAAAAAGAGAACTTAGGTGCAAAAGCTCAGCAGGTAAAAAGTTTCGTTGATCGTTTCAGGGCCTCTGCCAGCAAGGCGCGCCAAGTACAAAGCCGCGTGAAAATGCTACAAAAGCTTTATGATGCGGACATGAATTTAAAGGTTGATGAGAAAAATCCCCCCATGAGCGTGAAGCTTGAGTGCGCTAAAAAAAGTGGACGCATTGTGCTGCAGACCAAGGATTTATCAATTGGATATGCACAACCATTGGTTAAAAAACTTAGCTTCAAGGTTGAACGGCAGCAGCGTTTGGCGATTGTTGGGGCGAATGGCATTGGTAAATCAACCTTGATCAAAACCCTGATTGGACTGGTGCCAAAGCTTGAGGGCGAAATTGAATTAGGGCACGATGTTGAGGTTTCTTACTTTGCCCAAGATCAGCTGGATTACCTTATACCAAAAGCAACCATTCTTGAAAACATGATGCAGATTAATCAGCACCTGAGTATGGGCCAGGCCAGAGGAATGCTGGGTGCGTTTTTGTTTAAGGGCGATGATGTGTTTAAGCCGTTAAATGTGCTTTCAGGGGGTGAGAAAAACCGCGTTGGTTTGTGTTGTTTACTTGCTAAAAAGGCAAATACAATTATTTTGGATGAGCCTACTAACCACCTTGATATGCAAAGCATTGATGTTTTGGCAGAAGGATTAAGCGCATTTGAAGGCACGGTTTTGTTTGTAAGCCACAACCGCAGTTTTATTGATGATGTAGCAACGCATATTTTGGGGTTAAATGCGAAGGGCCAAACGCTGCTTGTAGAAGGCGACCTTGAGCGTTTTGAGACCAAGGCGGCACAAGTGGAGTTTGGCTGGGCATAAGGGCGTAAGGCCGGAAGTTGAAGGCCTAGAATCTACTATGTTCAGTCATAAACTTCACGACGATGACCAATTTTTACAACATGAATCGTTAATTTATGCCGCTGCACAGAGCATAGCACGCGATAGTTTTCTATACGAAAACGATAAAAATCTGACAGATCGTATCTAAGGTGCTTTGCAAAACTAATGGATCAGGAGCTTTTAAAACTCTTTGAAAAAAATACTCTCTGATTTGCTTTTGAACAGAAACATCAAGCTTTTTAAATTCTTTTTGTGCTTTTGGGGAAAATGCTAGCGACCAAAACACCTATGCTAGACCGCTATCCTTTAAAATTTTTTCAAAAGGAATAGATTCTCCACCTTCTTTTTGCCATTCTTCATATGCAATCGCTGCTTCTTCAGCGTCTGCAACATCTTCTAAATATACGCGCAGCGCGTCAACTACTATAGTTGTTTCATCGACATGACGCTTTTTTGAAATTTTAGACAATGAAGAAACTAAATCTTTGGGGATATCAACATTCATAAAAAACAAACCCTTCACTTCTTCGTGAGTTAATTTTACCTTGTTTAGCTAAAAATTCAATATTTTTAAGCAAATAAGCTTATTGAGCGTTTTGAGACCAAGGCTGCACAAGTGGAATTTGGCTGGTGTTAGAAATATGATTATCTATTCTTCAAAATGAATCCCGGTATATTGCCACATACCGTAATGCATATAGCGAGCATAGCGCTCAGAATCTGTGAGAGGCTCCCTAAAAATGTACGCCATAACATGCCCCGCTACTGTATCAAAATCAGCGCGAGTAACAAGTTTAGGAGTGCAATTTAAGGAAATTTCAAAACCATTAACTTTAAATACATATTCGTCTTTTTCCTTAAGAAGAGCTTCTGTATCAAGGAGAAGCATAACTTCTAGAGTTTTCTGAGATATATGCACAGAAGGATTTTTAAGGTGCCGCATAATAATAGCGGCGATATGGCGGCGTTCTTCTTCACTTAAATAATATTCGCTTTTTTCTTCTTTTTTGCGGTTTAAAAAGTACAGGGCAATGACTTGCCGTTCTTGCCAAGTTGCATATGATTCTCGAAAACCTTTTAATAAAGTGGGTATAGTATCGTGCAACTGGGGGCTAATAGTTTTGGTGCGTGAGTCTTGCAGCAATTTTAAAAGTTTTTGATTTGGTTGATGCCCAGGATTTTCAGAAGTAAAACGTTGATATGCTGCTTTAAATTCTTGCTCTGAGGGAGATTGAAGTTCCTCATCTATACGAACCCAAGCGGAATCATCTGGTTCCATGGGGAAAATTTTTAAGGAAGTTATTAAAATAATGCCTAACAAAAAGTTCATATCTACGATTCCTTAAATTCCTTTTTACAGCTTACAAAAAAGAAATGCCTAGGCCAAGAAAAACGCAATTAAGCTGTAATTGAACAGCAATTGTGCTAACCTTGCCTAATATATTGGCATTACGAAAAGTGACATGAAATCACTTCTTACCAAAATTTTACGAAGTATGTTGGTTCAAGATATGCTTGCGTTTATTGTTGCTGCTTACATTAAACTTGTATTCAAAACCGGCCAGTGGGAATTTAAAAATTCCGAAATTATTGATAAGTACGTGACGCAAAACAAACCTTTTATTGTGTCATTCTGGCATGGACATTTGCTAATGTTAGCCTGCGCTTTGCAATGGAAAACTTCTTTTTATATGCTGATTTCAAATCATCGAGATGGAAAAATTATTTCAAAAACAGTAAAGCATTTTGGGATTCAAACGATTGCAGGATCAACGAATAAACAAGGTTTTGAAGCAGCGCGGCAAATACTTCAAGCCTTAAAACAAAATTCTATAATTGGTATAACACCTGATGGCCCCAGAGGCCCTAGGGAACAGGTATCTGATGGGGTTTTACAAATAGCGCGGTTAGCACAAGTTGATATTATTCCTGTAGCGTATAGCTGCAAACCGATGAAAAAGTTAAATACCTGGGATAAATTTCGGGTGGCAAAGCCGTTTTGCAGAGGAGTGTTTGCGGCAGGGACTCCTGTACATGCTTCAAAAGATGTTGAGCAGTTACGAAAGTCGCTGCAACAGGCTATGGATGAAACGGTGAGAACGGCTGATGAGATGGCTAAAATTTAGCGGATTTCACTTGATGCAAAAGCATAACGTAACACTTTATATTTTATATTATGAAACCCGAAGGAAAAGCGGCTAACGCAGCGCGAGATTAGAGAGGACGTGGTAGTTGGCATGAGTAAAATTATTTTATTAAATGGTTGTGGATCAAGTGGTAAAACTTCTATTGCAAGAGCCTTGCAACACTTGAGTAAGGATTTATGGCTTACTTTTGGTGTAGATACTTTTGCTGAAATGACTTTGTTTCCCTTAAGAAGTGATGCGTATTATCGTTTTGTTCCAGGAGAAAATGAGCTTGGCCCAACGATGCGGGTAGAAAAAGGACCTATGAGCGACCAGCTATTTGGGGCTCTACCAGATTTGGTAAAACTTCTTGCTAACAAAGGCAATAACCTGATCATTGATGAGGTGCTGCTTGAGGCACAAAGCTTGCAGAACTACGTGCATGCCCTGCAAGACCATACCGTTTATTTCGTTGGAGTTTTTGTGAATTGAAAACCATGCAAGAGCGAGAAATTTTAAGAGGAGATCGAGCAATTGGCCTTGCAAATGATCAACTGCAGCGAGTACATGCCGATATTCGGGAATATGACTTTAAGGTAGATACAACTACCCTATCTCCGTTTTCTGCCGCACAACAAATTTTAGATTTTATGAGAGGCACGCCTTCGCCGCAAGAATTTGTAAGGATGCGAAAGATGTGGGAATGATATTTTTAAACGTTTTTAAAAAAGTATGATAGAATTACGAAAATAAAGAAGGTAGTGAAATAGCCATGCAGATTAATATCCCCAAAGATTTAGAAAAACTGCTAGCTGAAGTGTCAAAAAAGTTTTCCCTTGATCCTTCTTCCATGGCTATAAAAGCTTTGGAAGAATACTTGGAAGATCAGCATGACTATCACATCGCTGTCGATGCATATAACGAATATATTCAAAACGGAAGAAAAGGAACGTCGCTTGAAGACGTAAAAAAAGAACTTGGTCTTTAGAATATGAAGATTTGGAGTCTTGACCTACATGATAGAGCCAAAAAACAGCTAAGCAATCTTCCTAAGAATATACAAAAGCGTATTATTTCTTACTTAGAAGAACGAGTACTGACGCAAATTGATCCTAGATCTTTGGCTTCCTGCCTTTCTGGTGATATGAATGGCTTCTATCGTTATCGCGTAGGTGATTACAGAATCATCACTTCTATTGACCATGGAAAAATGGTGGTTCTAGCACTTGAAATTGGACACCGAAAAGACATCTATGAAAAATTTCATCACTAAACTCTATATTAATCTTTAAAAGTGTGAACGCGCTCTTGCCGAACCTGACCGATGTTGAGATTGCCAAGCGTATAGGAGCCGTAGCTTAGGCGAATGAGACGGTTCACTTGCAGGCCAAAATGTTCCATGATTTTGCGAATTTCGAGTGTTACCTGCAGCCAGGCGTTTTGACCTTTGTGCTGCTTTTAGCAAGTGCAATTTATTATTACTTTTTACTGTTTTTTTTGACTAATTCGGAGTATGTTATTGGCGTGAAGAAGTTTTTAAGGAGAAAACCATGCGCCGTAAACCACTACTAATTAATTCTTTGTTTGCCTGGTCTTTCCTTTGTGGGCAATCGATGGCTATGGAAACGCAATATTCTGACACTGGTCAATATCCTTTTACAAAAGCTAATTTAGAAGCGCTTAGAGCATTTACTTCTTCCCTAGAAGAACGCGAATATGAAGAAACGAAGCACCGTGATGAAGAAGGAAATTTTCTTATAGATTATTCAGATATGCGCGTGTGTGATATACAGACACCAACAGCATCTCATTATTCACAAGTTTTTGATGAAACACGACCATTATTTCAAATGGTTGCGCCTTCACAAGCAATAGTGATGAATTTTGCAGGAAATTTTCTGCAAGATGAAGGTATAAGTGCTGTTGTGGATTTTGTGCTAGAAAATCCACTTTTAAAAAATAGACTTAGAAGGCTAGACCTTAGCAACAACCGCTTCAGAGCCGGTTGCTTACCAAAGCTGAAAGACCTTGTAGAGCAATGCCCATACCTAGAGAAGTTAAATATTGCTATCAACTACATAAGCACTGATGAGGTTAATCAGGCTTTCCAAAAATTGTCTGGCGATAAAAGACAAATTGTTCATTTTGCCGCTTATTAGGAAGGAGCTAGCCATGAGAGTTTTATTTAAATCTCTAAAATTCTTTCTGTGTTTTTTTACCTTCCTTCAGCTTTTAAAAGCCTCGATTGAGGAAGGATGGCGATATCAGGATACCTTCAAGCTTAGTGTGACCAATGATTCTGTAACAACCCAAATAGGCGAAGATTTTCTCAAAAATATACATGCTCCTATGGCTTACACAGTAGATATTGCTAAGAAAGTTTATGAAAAAACAGACCTTCCATCGCCTGCAGGTCGAATATTTGCTGCGTTTCGTTTTACACCTATTATGCAGGAAAATACTGATTCTCACTTTTTCCCTGGAAGAACCGTATCAATTTCTAATACAGCAATTGAAGAAGGTTTTCCTGCTGAAGTTCAGTTTTCAACAGGGTATGAATGTGTCTTTGTAAGTGGATTTTTTAAAGTGGGTGAAGATAAAACAAAACTAACATCAGAAATTATAATGTATGATGCTTATTACGAGAATATAGCAGTTAAACCAGAAGTTTTTGTTCGTATTCCCCCTCTTACTATTGCCGCACTTCCATATACTCATATTCCTTATACCTTTTTAATGAGAAATTATATAGATCCTGAACATTTTACAAGGTCCCTAATGTTTCGCTATTTAGGTAACATAACTGGCTCCATACTTGAACAAGGAGATTATTCTCGAATTAGAGCGGTCCATGCTGAAACAGAACAAGCACTTGAAAAACGTAAAAGAAAAATAGAAGATGCCTTTTATGCTGCAAAAGAATTAGCTGGTACAACTGATATTTCAATATTGCTTAAACCTATTAATGAATTAAAGTCTGATAGGCGAAAAATAGGTAATAATGTTAGAGCCAATAGTTATAGCTGTGCTGAGCAAGTGGGATTGGATTTTATTTCAGATACTAGAATTATTGATTATTTAAGAAAGGGAACTAGGGTTGCAGACGAGAAAGTCGTGGGAGTTATTGTGCATGTGCATACCTCAGAAACCCCCTGTGGTGGAGCTTGCACAACATCCCTAGCCCGTGAATGTGAAGCAGGTGGTTTATTCAGTAGAATTTTCCAAGGAAAGCCAGTCAAGCTTATTAGTACAGCGTCTAAGCATTATGAAAGGCCTGATGGGCAGATTCGTTACGATGATACACGATACAAAGAAGCTCTGCGTCCATTTAATGTAGAGCCAGCTCCAATAGAATTTTCTCTTACAAATGTAACGGCTGCTTACCCTATTATTTTGTATGGTGAAGAAATGCCTGGTGATTACAAAATTCTAAGAGATAGATATAGCATGCGCCCAAGTTGAGACGGTTACTCGAGAAAAAAACTCGTAATAAAGCGCGCTACTGCCTGACTACTTTCTCAGTTCGAAATTCGCCAATTTGCAATTTATCCAAGCTGTATGGCCCATAACTTAGGCGAATGAGACGGTTCACTTGCAGGCCAAAGTGTTCCATGATTTTGCGAATTTCGCGATTTTTGCCTTCTACGAGTGTTACCTGCAGCCAGGCGTTTTGACCTTTGTGAGAGAAATCTTTTTCAACTTCAATGCTGACCTGGCGATAGTCGATGCCGCCAATATTCATTCCCTGTTGCAATTGGTCGATATCAAGTTTTGAAACATCGCCGTACACGCGCACGCGGTAAACGCGCTTCCATTCAGTTTTAGGAGATTCAGCAAAACTAGCAAATTCACCGTTGTTGGTAAGCAGCAAAAGGCCTTCTGAATTCAGGTCAAGGCGGCCCACTGAAATAACGCGTTCATCTAGGCCTTGATATTTCACATATTCAAAGACTGTTTCACGGCCTTGTTCATCTTTATGGGTAGTCACTAAACCTGCGGGTTTATAAAAAGCCCAAACTTTGACTTCATCTAAAGTTTTAACCGGCGCGCCATCAACAGTAATAGCTTCGGTTCCATCAACTAATGGAGCTGGCTGTGAAATTACTTTGCCATTAACGCTTACGCGACCTTGGTCGATGTATCGTTCGGCATCTCTTCGTGAGCAAATACCGCAAAGCGCCAGGTATTTGTTTAGGCGTATTTTTTCTAACATGAGGCAATAAATTTTTCTAAAATGATGCGGTCTAAGGGGCCTAAAAGGTATTCTGGGTGCCACTGCACGCCCACGCAAAAGGGGTGACTGGGATCTTCGATGCCTTCGATAATATCGTCTTCACTAACTGCATTTACAACAAGGCCTTTGCCTACTTGGTCAATGGCTTGATGGTGAGATGAATTAATTTGCGTGTGGGTTTGATTATACCATTCATGCAGTTTGGTGCCTTGAATGATTTCAACATTGTGAGCAACCTCAGTTGGAGGCACGGTTTGAGTGTGTTTAATATCAGTTTTATACTGGCTAGCAATATCTTGATAAAGCGTTCCACCATGCAAAATGTTGATTAGTTGATGCCCTCCGCAGATACCAAGTACTGGTTTTTGCGTGGGTAAAAATGCTTTTAGCAATTCTTTTTCAAACTGACTGCGAATACTTTTGCGCTTAATGGTTGGGTGGATTTCTGTTTGTCCATACAATTCTGGATCGTGGTCAAAATGGCCACCAGCAATAATGAGCGCATCAAATTTGTTAACATATTCTGAGATAAAGCGATGTTCATAGCCAATAAAACAAGCCATCGCGCCAAGTTTTGCCAACGAATCATGGTAGCGGTGACGAATTGCATACCAAGGGTATTGAGAATACCACACGGCGTTGGGTTCAAGTTCTGTATCGAGATAATCAAGAGGGATGGCAATAAGTGGAAGCGTCATAAAAATCCTGAATCGTGCAAGTGCATTGTATCAGAAGATAGATTACTTCACAAAAGTTTTGGTGGAACTATTAGGGGGAAACCTAAAATTTTTCTTATGCCTGCGGCAGTGAATATGTTTCCAAATTTCTTTAATCTCAAGTAAAGCGGTATGCAAGTTTTTTGCATCACAAATATAGACGCGGCATATACCCATTAGACCCCGACCTTCGTCGGGGCGACGTGTTCAGTGATTTTTTTGAACATCAGTGAGAAGCATCATGAAGTGCTAGCAATTCTTGGCACGGTGTCTCAGATTTAATCATACTCTTGATGAAATTTGCTGCTGCATAACCAACAAATCCTCGTCTTTGAATATTCCATAGCAGTTTTTTAGACAGAGAGAAAACTATGTTGAAACGCCCTTCATTGCCATATAGCGCTAAGCGCCTTAGAAGCATATCTTGTAGTTCATCATGCCCTTTTAGGCGACGACTCAAACAGTAAAGAGGATAGGAGTTATCCTCAATCAATTTTGGATCATTTAATAAAGCTTCGGCATAGTATGGAATTAAATCAATTGAACGGTGCTGTATAAAAAGCATGAGATGTGAGGCGACTTCAAAACGTTCTGTTGTATCTACTATAAGGTCAGTCTCGCTTTTTACAGCCGCGCAAGTTGCAGCTACGTTTATCCATTTTTGAAGTAAGGGCGTTCCCCCTTCTAGGTAACCTGAATTTACCTCATTAAACGCATCACGACTAAAAAAGGCAGGTAAGGATTGCAGCGCTGCAGTAATTGGTTCCAGCTTATAAGAAAAAACATTAGCTAAAGAAGGAATAAATGATTGTACAGATGTTTTTGTTTGCAAAACCTCAGAAGCTAAACACCAAGAAAATATGCGCTGCTGAGGCGCAAACGGATATAATACCTTGCACTTTTGAGTTTCTTCAATACAGGCTTGAAGATGGGTTGGTGAAGCAATTGCAAGTTGAACTTTTAGTCCTTCTCGTTCCTCTTTGCTAATATCATAGGCTAGAGCTGTAAGATTTTTAGGAATTTCTATAAATTCTGTTGCAATAATTTCATGAAGATATATTAGTAAAAAAACACCGAGAACATTTTTATTCATAAAAATACACCATCAGTTTGAATTTTTATTATACCACATATTATTAATACAATACTAATATTAGTATTTTATATTATAATTGAAATAAATAAATGGTTTTTAAATATTTGATGTTAGATTTTTAACGAGCGATTAATAAAATAGTTAGTATAATAAACCAGAGCATGGTGAACATTAAGTATTTATGACAAAACGTTTTTTCATTCTTTATGCACTTATAGTACTGCTGTTACAAAACCCTTTATGGGCAAGTGATGAGGAAATGGAATGGAGAAAAACGAAAGAAGTATCTTCGCATAAAACCCCTGCTCTTTTAATGACGCACCAAGAAGTTGCAGATAGGCTTTCCCAAGGCATGTTTTTGCATAAAAAAATCAGAGTTCAACTTGCGCTGGATCCTGCCGCACCGGAATATTTAACAGAAGAATTTATAAACCTGGTACAAAATTTTTCCCAGAAAATGAATATTTATGAAAAGTGCTACGTGATCCGGGCGATGATGAAATTTCATGCGCCCCACCTTGCAATGCTTAAGGATTTTTTAGATCTAGAAAAGCTTCAGCTTTTGCCAAATTCTGAGCGCGTTTCCTTTATTAAAAAATTAGCAAAGATAGAGCCTTCCCAATGGCCGGCTGAACTTAAGATGAACTAGAGATAGTCAAGGCAAACAAGCCTGACGAGTTGTAAGCTACCCTTTATATTAGTGTTTTTCTGGTGTAGTATTGATTTGTTATTAATAATAAAAAGCTAACCTTCCATGCGCGTATCTCGAAAAGTTCAAAAAATCTTAAGCTTTTATGAGGCGGATAACCCAGGATCAAAGGCAAATCTAGCGAAAATTTTGATGAATGGCCGCGTGGGCGGTACCGGGAAGCTTTTAATTTTGGCGGTTGATCAGGGGTTTGAACATGGACCTGACCGCTCGTTTTCATGGTACCCAGCAGCGTATGATCCGCATTATTTATACAAGCTGGCTATTAACGCTGGAATGTCAGCTTATGCTGGGCCTTTGGCTTGGCTTGAGGCTGGCGCTGATACGTACTGTGGGCAGGTGCCACTTATTTTAAAAATGAATAGCTCAAACAGTTTATTGAGTAAAGACCTGGCACCTGATCAGGCTATTACAGCAAGCATTGATGATGCCTTGCGTCTTGGATGTAGTGCGATTGGCTTTACTATTTATCCGGGATCTGATGCGAGCCTTGATCAGTTTGAAGAAATAAGCGAATTAGCGGCCGAGGCAAAAGCAGCGGGACTTGGGGTTGTTATTTGGTCGTACCCCAGAGGCAATCTTTCCAAAGATGGTGAGCGCGCGGTTGATATTATAAGCTACGGCGCGCACATGGCAGCGCTTTTAGGGGCGCATATTATTAAGGTTAAGTTGCCAACCGAACATTTAGAAAATTCAGAAAACAAGAAGGCGTTTGAAGCGAATAAAATTCCAATTAAAACCTTGGAAGACCGCATAAAAGTTGTTGTGCGTGGGTGTTTTAATGGCAAGAGAATCGTGATATTTTCTGGCCTTGAAATGAAGGATGCTAAAGATGTAGTGAATGATGCTAAGGCTATTGCGAGTGCAGGTGGCTTTGGATCAATTATTGGGCGCAATTGTTTTCAGCGCCCTTACGAAGAAGCGCTTTCGATGCTAAAAGATGTGGCCTCGGTTTATCAAAAAAGTTAGCCCTGGATGCGCTCAATAACCAAAAGACGTGCGGCCTATTCTTGAGGTTATGCTTCACACTTTCTGCTTGAAAAAAACCAATAAACCCTTTATAGGTCAGGCAAGAATGATTGTTGAAATAGAGGGTAAAATGCTGAAGAACTTTAAGAAATTTTCTACTCTGGTTTTCTTTTTAGTAGCTGTTTGTTCTTCTTTTACTTTTGCAATGGAAAGCAATAGCAGCGCAGATATAGGGGGTGGAAATCCTCAGCGTAAACGTTCAGTCAGCAATGCAGGTTTGGCAACGGCAACGCGCGATCAAATTGTTAAAGACGCGTTACTACATCAGTTTGGTGAACATCACTACGCCATTGCCACTAGTGAATACAGGGAAAACCTAGCCAATAGAGAGCTTTACGCTGCAACCCTTGCCGTAGAATATGAAGATGGTGAAAAAGCTGGCATGGAAAAAGGTGAGAAAAAAGCAAAACGTGAAGCGATTGTGGGAATGAGGGCTATATCATTAAATGACACATTAATTTGCCAAGCATTGCAGATCACTGAACAGCAGCTTCAAGAGCTTATAACTGAAGAAGAAATTTAAGCAGAAGTGAGCATGGTAAACCCTAAAACATGCACCCTATGAATGTATTCAATGGATCACCACACCTCCTACGGAGGTTCGTGATGAAGAAGGTGCCCCCCAAGATTTTTTCGACATAAAATTTCAGCTAGTATAGCATTTATTGGGATTTTATTTTTGCATTAGAAAATGTTGCGTTGCTTTATTATTGCTGTTTTGTGTTGTTTTGTTTTTGGCTCCGGTGGAGAGACTGCTGGTTTGGATAGTTCTTCAAACGAGCCTACACTTCTTTTGGAAAAAGCTTCTGTGAAAGTAACTTTTAAAGATGACGATTTATATACCCCTATAAGAAGTTCATTTTCAAATGCGAATCCCCAGCCAATTTTAAAAGAAACTTCGCGTTGGAAAAAGTGTGATGAGCCTTTGAATCCCCAACCTTCTATAAAACACATTTTTCATGTTGATGAAAAAAAGAAAGAACGACTTGCATACTCTAAACAGATTTTTGATTGGTGCGAAGAACAAAATGTGGAAGTTAGTCAAAATCTTAAAATTGAGGTGATGCAACACGTAGAATGCTTGTCAGATGAGGATTTTTTCTTTCTGGATCACCTTAGCATTTTTCATATTCCCAGTTTATTTTGCCTGCTAACAGAGCCAAGACATCTAGCCTTCATACGCCACATATCAGCGGAAAAGCCATTTTTAGTTCAGGCACCTGCCAACATATTATTCATTTGTCAAAATTTCGATAGAAATTCTTTTGGTGTTTGCGATCACTTAATAAGCATGACCGAGCAAGATTTTGAAAATTTTAAATATAATGTTCAGCGCACAAAACAGAAAGTACTTACCACAGCCCATAATTTTACTGCAAAGGCACAACTTACACGAGATGATGCAATTCGCATAACAAGGCTAGTACTTACCAATCCAAATCCATCTGATTATAGAATTTATGATTTAGCGGTGCCTGTTGTAAAAAGAGTAAGCTGGATTAGGTCTTGGTTAATGATGGGGCTTCAAGATCACCTGCATGGACAGGTATTTAATAGTTAGCGCTTTTTCTTTTTTTGTGTGAGGGCCTTTTTAAAAGTGCGTTGAGCTGATCCACTGTTGCGCTTTTAAGTGACGCGCCTACACCGTGTAAATATTTGGCAACTCTTCTTTTTTCAAAGATCACTGCTTCATCTAGTGGGGTGTCCCCCCGACTTAAGCATTGCAAGGATGATGGGTCTTTCTTAGCGATGGATTGCACAACTTCTAGCATTCCATAACGACAGGCAAGCGTTATAGCATAAGCATTGTGCATGTCTGAATAAGGGTTGAAATTTTTCATCTGTGCAGAATTGATAAATTGCACAATTTTTCGCTTAGTCAGGCCAAGCGCTTTGGCTGAATCAGGATAATAGCTTACCATGGTGATAAGCTTTTCTTCCAAAGTACCCTGTTCTAAATGATAATTTGCAACACTATCATCCATTGATGCTAACCGGCGCAAATTAGGGATTGGTAAATCTGCTAAATCAGGTGCATCTGGTGCAGCGCTACGAGCAGGAAGCACTATAGAAACAAGCAGCAAACTTTTGCAAATAATATGTACAAAAATATTGTTATTCATGGTTATTTAATATCAAATATTTATTTCAACAATTAATTAATTTAAACAAATAAATATTAAAAAATAATGAATAAATATTATCTAATGATTCTAATATTTCTAGAGCACAGATTTTTATATTGCTCTTGCGTTGTATGAAATTGAGGTGCCTGCAACTGGTGTAAAAATTGAGCTGTACTGATATTTTTAAAAATAATTGCCTCATCAAGAGGGGTGCGCCCTTCTTTATCTTGGCAGTGTATTGATTGCTGATTGCTATAGGCAATGGCTTTCATAATTTCAAACAACCCCCAACGACTAGCAAGTGTTATAAGGTGTGCATCATATCTAGCCACATATGGGTTTGCATTCTCTGGATTTTGGCTGATAAGGTTAAGAATTTTTCTTAGGGTAATTTGGTGTTTTCCTAATTCTTCATAGCAGCGATTTTCATGGTAACAAACGACCATAGCAACCAATTTTTCGGCAAAATTACTTGTTAAAGCGCTTAGCTCTTCAGCTCTGGTCTGCATGGCCGGCGTTCTGCGAATGGGGGTACCATCTTCATTAATAGGTTCTTCACCAAATAATGTAAAAATACAAAGCGGAATTATTAAAAATTTCAACATAAGAGCTCTTTCTTTTGACTTTTTCCATAAGGGAAGATTTTATTAGCACATTTTGTTTAAAATTTATAATAAAATATTTTATTTTTTTAGCAAAGCCCTTCCAGTTCATCAATCATGGCGGAGATCATTCCAAGGCCACCTTGCCAAAATGCTGCTTCCTTTAGGTTGAAGCCAAAAGGCTGCAGTAAATCAGCGTAGCCTTTGCTACCTCCGGCCTTTAGTAAATCAATGTATTTTTCTTCAAAGCCTTCTGGTTGCTTTTGGTAAAATGCATACAAAGAATTCACCAAACAATCACCAAAAGCATAGGCATATACATAAAATGGTGAGTGGATAAAGTGGCTAATATACGCCCAAAAACTGTGGGTAATTGGGTCAATATTTACGGCACTTCCCAGAGCTTCTTCTTGGGTGCGCTTCCAAATACTGGCTAAATCATCTGTTGTTAGCTCACCCTGACTGCGAGCTTGATGCACCAACTGTTCAAAATGATAAAAGGCAATTTGGCGCACTACTGTGTTGAGCATGTCATCAATTTTTCCAGCAAGTAGTGCTTTGCGCTGATTGGTATTTGTACATTCACCCAACAAATGTTGAAACGTAAGCATTTCACCGAATACAGAAGCAGTTTCAGCAACCGTTAAAGGAGTGTCAGCCAATAAGTATCCTTGAGCACGCGCTAGCATTTGGTGCACCCCGTGACCAAGCTCATGAGCAAGAGTCATGACATCACGACGACGCCCTTGGTAATTGAGCAAAATATACGGATGCACACTTGGCACAGCCGGATGGGAAAACGCCCCCGACGTTTTGCCCGGGCGTGTGGGGACGTCAATCCAGTTTTTGTCAAAAAACTCTTGAGCGATATTTGCAATAGTGGGTGAGAAACTGGAGTACGCATTAAGCACAATTTGGCGTGCTACGGGCCAAGAAATATGGGCATCGTCATCAACTGGCAAAGGGGCGTTTCGGTCCCAGTATTCTAGCTGATTCATGCCAAGCATTTTTGCTTTAAGCTTGTAGTAGCGGTGCGAAAGGTTTGCATAATTTTGACGCACACAGGTTGCTAATGTGTCAACAACTTCTGGCTCAATTTGATTATCAAGGTGACGGCTGCTATCAGGTTTTGCGAAATGCCTCCAACGATCATCAATTTCTTTATCTTTAGCCAAAACATTGGTAACGGTTGCAAATAATGGCAGTTGAGTTTGCAATCCGTTGTTCAAGGCGTGCGCGGCCTTTTTGCGAGTGTCAGGATTTTTATCACCCATTTTGGTGATAACAGCTTCTAAAGGTAGAGTTTCACCGTTATATGATAACTTCATAGAGGCTAACGTTTCATCATACAAACGCACCCAAGCGCTGCGTCCTGTAACTGATTTTTCCACAGCGTAGCGCTCAAGTTCTTCACTTAGCTGGTGAGGTTGATACTGGCGTGCAATGTTTAAGTAGTGCGCAAAATGCTTCAGGCCAGGCGCAGCGCTGATTGATTTTTTTACAGATTCATCACTAAGTTTTGAGATAGCAAGACTAAAAAAAACTAGTTTAGCTGCTAAAAGTGTGATTTTTTCTTGAACGCTTTGGTACATAGCGCAAAAATCTGAATTGTTTAAATCTGAGTAGTATTGCAACACAGCAAAGGTAGAGAGCTTTCCTAAAGTCTCACTAATTTGCTGATAGGATTCTATGGCCTGGAGTAAAAGTGGGCCTTCAAAAGTAGCATTTGTGTACAAATTTACGAAATCATCGATCTGATGCCCAATATTGGTAAAGTCTTGGGTAATCTTAGGATCGTTTACCCCATTGTATAAATCACTTAAATCCCAAGTTGGGTAATCAACAAATCCTTCAACTGCACTAGCCATCAAGTTTACTCTTTCGTTTTTAATGTTCTTGCGAATATTATGATTCTTCGCTATATTTTTGCAACAAGTATAATTTTTATTAAAAAGCTGCAAGGAGCTTTAGTGTCATATGGCTGTTCCTAAGAAAAAAACATCCCCATCACGTCGTAACATGCGTCGTTCTCATCATGCTTTAACGTCAGCAAACGTGCAAGAATGCCCAAACTGTGGCGCTTCTAAGCTAGCGCATCATGTTTGCTCATCATGTGGTCATTACAAAGGGCGTCAAGTACTAAAAATGCGTAGCGCTGTTGCTGAGACAGAAGAGTAATTTCAGAATATGAAAACCTGCATCGCTATTGATGCCATGGGGGGCGATGGCGCCCCTAAAATTGTTTTCGATGGTCTTGATCATTTTATCAAAACGCATCCACACAGTAATATTGAGTTTTTTGCCTTTGGCAAAGAAGCAGAAATGCGGCCGCTTATGAGCCGTGAGCTTGAAAAATACGTAACCCTAAAACATGCAGAAGAAGTGATTACAGGGCAACTAAAGCCAGCTTTAGCTGTGCGCATGGGGCGTCGTTCAAGCATGGGAATGGCAATTGACGCGGTAAACCAAGGCGTGGCGCATGCGGTTGTATCGGCCGGAAATACTGGCGCATTCATGGCGCTTTCGAAGATTATTCTCAAAACATTTGATGGGATTGACCGCCCTGCTATTCCAGCACTTATTCCAAGCGATAAAGGTTGTACACTTGTGCTTGATTTAGGGGCTAACATTGATTGTAGCGCTGAAAATTTGGTGCAATTTGCCGTGATGGGCTCAGCTTATATGCGAAAATTAATGAATATTGAAAATCCAAGTGTTGGGCTACTTAATGTGGGCAGTGAAGACCTTAAGGGTAACCAAATAGTGCAAGCTGCAGCGCATTTTTTACGCGACCATCCCCTAGTGAACTTTCATGGATTCGTTGAAGGCGACGATATTACCAAAGCAACAGTTGATGTGGTTGTAACCGATGGTTTTACCGGCAATATAGTTCTTAAAGCTATTGAGGGAACCGTTCGCCTTTTCGCGCGTCAATTAAAAAAGAGCCTTAACGATAACATGCTTAGCAAAATTGGGGCACTTATTGCCCAACCATCCCTTGCTGAATTTAAGCGATTTGTTGATCCACGCCTGTATAATGGCGCGATGTTTTTGGGCTTACGCAGCATTGTGATAAAAAGTCACGGTGGAACGGATGGAATTGGTTTTGCCAATGCTGTTCAGGTTGCTGATGAAATGGTACGCCGCAACGTTATTCCTGATTTGCAGGCAGGACTTGAGGGTATTCAATAGTGCATCGCAGCGTTGTACGTGGGGTTGGCGGGTACTTACCGCAAAAATGTGTTACCAACGCCGATCTGGCAAAAAATCTTGATACAACCGATGAGTGGATTGTTGAACGCACAGGCATGAAACAGCGCCACGTGCTGGATGATGGTCAAAATACTTCTGATCTTGCAGCCCAAGCAGCAACGATTGCATTAAAAAATGCTGGTATTGATGCCAGCACCATTGATTTAATTGTGGTAGCGACTGTCACGCCTGACCACCCTTTTCCAGCAACTGCAGCACGCGTGCAAGCCAAAATTGGTGCGAAGAACGCTTTTGCATTTGATGTAAATGCGGTGTGTTCTGGTTTTATTTATGCATTATCAATAGCGGATCAATATTTAAAAACAGGTATGGCAAAGCGAGCCCTGGTGATAGGGGCTGATGCAATGTCAAAAATTGTTGATTGGAATGATCGCTCAACCGCTGTACTGTTTGGTGATGGTGCTGGAGCGCTGGTTTTAGAAAGCGTTGATAATAGCCATGCTGATTTTGGGCGCGGCATACATTCAACCCATTTGTTTTCTGATGGGTGCCACTATGATTTATTGTATGTAGATACGCAGCAGGCTAGCGCAAAGCAGCCAGGCTATGTGCAAATGCAGGGACGTGAAATTTTTAAGTTTGCAATTAAGCTGATTGGTGAAGCCGTTGAGACTGTGCTGCATTCCAATGCTATTACCGTTGATGATATTGATTGGTTTGTGCCCCACCAGGCTAACCTTCGCATTATTGAGGGCATTAGTACGCACTTTAAAATTCCAATGGAAAAAATGGTGGTAACGGTGGAGAAGCATTCAAACACTTCTGCTGCGACAATTCCTTTGGCGCTTTGGGAAGCAGCCGAGAATGGGCGTATTCGGCCTGGTCACCGAGTTGTGTTAGAAGCCATGGGGGGCGGCCTTACTTGGGGCTCTGCCTTGGTGGTTTGGTGAGAGGGATTGCGACTACTTTTGAGAAGCGAGTTCCTTTTTGATTGTAGCTTTTAATTCACCAAGAGCTTTGGACACATCAGCGCGTTTTTTTGCTACAACTGGAGTAGTCTCTACCCCCTCCAGCACACCATGAAGCCTATTTAAATATGCTTTCCTATCTTCGGCACCCTCAGCGCCACGCGCAATTAAGCCTTGTAAATATTCGTTGATAGCACTTAGGTACCTATCTTTTTGATAAGAATCATCAGCTTGCGCATCTAGAATCTGAGTTAAATCTACAATATGATTTTGAACCGATTGAGAATCTATATTGCCTACAGCTACAGCAGGAACATTTGCGGTGGCAGAGCTAGTACCTCCTGCACCAACAGCAGACTGCCTTGACCTCATACCCCCATTTAAAGATCTAAGTTTAGCGGTTATCTGCTGATAAACATCATCTTGGTTCTTACTTCTATTAGTTGAATCTTCCAGATGATTGTAGATACGCTGATAAATTGCATTTTTCCCATCCATTTCATCGAGAATAAGGTCGAGCCGTCCTTCAGGGTGGATGGCCAACGCTTCAGCTTTTTCTAAAATCTGAGCATTTATCATTTTTAGTTGATCTTGTTCTTGCTTGAGTTCCTGTGCTGATTTTTTTGGTTTTGTATCTTCATCATCATCCCAACCTTCGTCAGAATCATCTGACTCTAGCTCTTCTTTTCTTTCTTTAAGATTCTCTAGAGTTTTGCTTAATGTATCAACTTCAGTATTTCCCAAACTTGCTGCCTTCTTCACTGAACGTGAGGCTGTACTTTTGTTGATAAAATGATTGACGTGAGCTGGATCCATTGACAAGCCGCCTATTGCTACTATTGGCGCCGGAGATGCGGTATCATTCTTAACTTCCTTTGGCCTTAAGCGAGCACGCAATGTTTTTATGTCATTATCTAGCTTATGTTGTGCAAGAACATCTTTCATGCCGGGATCTTGAGTCGTTAAAAGGTTGAAAAATTCGACTAGTTCATTGTATCTATCTGATGCTAGTGATGCTTCTGAGGCACCCCGACTTAATTCTGTTTCAAGTTCTGTAAGGAGGTCTATATCAACCTGTTTTTTCAAGGTTTTTTTATGTTCTTGCACTCTTTCAAGTAGTGATTTGCGTACTGTTGCAGATACGCTTGTTGAAGGCTCTTTAGTTGTTGCCTTTCTTAATTTAGGGAGCTCAAAAGGGCCACCACCTGCGAACAATCCTGCCCCTGTAGGTGCATTAGAACTTGAAGAGGAACTATTGACAACGATAGGCGAAGCTCTAGGAACGGCAGACATTATCGTAACTTTTTCTATTGGTGGCAGCTGTTCTTGCGCTGCTACACCCAAAACACTGTGACCAGAGTCTTGGTAAGGGTTATAGGTTTGAAAAACATTAAAGTTGACCCGATTAAAAGCATTTGCTTTTGCCTGATCAATACCAGGGATTGCCTTGCGATTACGCCCTGATGGTTGATCATACAAAAATTCATAAATATGGCTTTCTTCACCTGTGCCTATAGTTTGAACTGGGTTAGTTAATAGCCCTGCAATATAGGGTACTTCAGGGGCAGGAGTTGCAGCACCTAAATCACCAGCTTTATAAATGAGTACGTGAAATTGGTTCTGCAGGTTTTTAAGGTTTTCAAATCCATCAGCATAAGCAAAATTTACGGCGCATAAGGCAGTTATTAATAAATACTTTTTCATCATACTGTCTCCTTATTCGCCTTCGTATTTCGCGTCAATGATTTTACCCATTTTTTTAAGCATATCTCTTATTTCTTGAGGAGATTTTGTACTCATATTCCTTCTGTACATGCCAGCATGAGGCATACCAATGTCCTCAATTTCTGCATCGGTATAATAACGCTCTATTCTTTCTGCTTTTTCTTCACCTGCAGAAAATGCAAGCGATGTCAGTGAAGCTGGTGGAGGAACACCTTCTTCAAGTTCAGTGCACTCATTCACAACGTAACCAAGCATTTGCATTACTTCTTCATGAGTGCGGCCAACTATTAGAATTTTATAAGCATCTGATTCACGCACATTTTGTTTAAATGTAAACGAGCTTCCTACACTTCTCATGCTTCTTGTTGTGACTGGCGTTACAGTACCTGAAGGTGGTCTATTCTGTATTTCAACAAAATCATCGAAACGCAATGGTTTTGAGGTGCGTTTAATCACATCTTCAAGGCGATTCGTGTATTCAAGAATATCGACCCCCTTAGGAGACACTTGCTCACAGATAGCGCTGAATTCGCGATCAAAATTGGGCTCAAGAGAAACGCCTAAAGACAGTTTTAATTGTTCATAAGGGGCCTTAGTATAACCTAGCATGTAAAAAGCGTAAGCCAATTCAACATCTAGCTTTTGGTAACCAGTAAATTCTGCAATTTGCGCTTGAAACATTGTTGACTTATCACCCAGCCCATATAACCTGTCAGTAATACCGGCTGTTATACAACCATCAATCATTTGGTTGATTTGTTCTGTGGTTGCTTTTTGAGGTAGAATGCCTCCAGTGCCAAGCATTAAAGCCATGTATTCCTGGTTCACCCGCCTTAATGCTTCTGTGTCAGCAAAGCAGGCATTTTGCAAAAACAGCACGCTTAGGAAAAAATATAAGCATTTTTTGAACATGCATAGTCTGATTTAATACCAATTATGAAAATTATCTCAAAAAATAATTAATTTTTGGTAAAGTTGTATGGTTTTACTGAGGAATGATCTGTTCTGATTGAATAATCCATCGCTTTACTAAATCAATTGGTAGGTCATCAAGGTTTAAGAGCTTGATTTGTTCGATTGGATCTTGCGCTTGGCTTTGGGCTATATGACTGTTTAATTTTATTTGAAATTCTAGAGCTTTCATTGCACGCAAGCGTTGTGGCGATTGAATAGATTGGTAATATAGCTTTTTGGTTTTGCGCAATATTTTTTTGTTGTTTTTGTAAGATGATTGATGGGTCATTTATTTCCTAGATGGTTGGTTTAGGAATTCAGGATCTCATGCAACGTATAAGTTAGCAAAAATTATTTTAGCCCATGGGCGAAAAGTAATTAGGGGCTTGTGATTAGGTATTTAGAGCACAAGAATAAACCAATAATTAATTAGCCTTATTTGTATTTTTAGGATATAATTCGAGCGTAAAAGGTATTTACTTAAGGGTAATTGGAATGCGCTCATTAGTATTATTAGCGGTATTTGGTTTATTTAGCGCAGCGAGTGCGGTCACTGAAGTTGAGATACGTAACCATACAAGCCACCCCGTGCATATTGATCATATTACAGACAATTACTCAAAAATACCTACGGATGATTTGCGTTTAGCAGATCAAAAAATTGCTCCTGGTAAAACAGCTGTTGTTCATTTTTCAATAATATCATTAAGCTACTTAGATTTTCTTGAAGAAATACTAAACCATCAAACCGAGAAAGATGGAATATATTGCCATTCAGAAGAAAAAATAATCTGCATTACTTGGGAAGATATGTCCCCTTCAGCAGAAGCTCTACCAACAAAGAAACAAATACCATCAAAACAGGAAAAGCAACGTTTTGTTTTTACCATTGAAGAAGATTAATTAAAACCAGAAAATTAATTAGCTAAGATAACGAGATATATCCCAAATTTTTATTTGATAAAGACTTCCCTCTAACTCAAATTGCAAAATAAAAATTGAACGATCTTTTTGCCATATGGACTCTTTATAATCAATATACCTACTTTCCGTTTCTAATGCAGAAGCAACATGCGTCTTTGCAAAAATTGACTGCTCAGTTGGATCAACATGAAAAATAAGCCTTGAGTGAACTGGCAGATTATTCATATTTTCATTAGTAAACACTAAAGTATTAGAAGGCACTACAAAAATCTTTAAATGCTCTGGATAAGAAGACTTAATTCTTCTCATGCCAATTCCTAGATCATAACAAATTTCTGTTGCAAGATTGTCTAATAAAACTATAGAACATTCTTTTTTAAGATTAGGCAAATCAATACTATTACCGAATATATAAAAAGCCCCCCTCTGCAAGTCATCTTCGTTTTCTTGTTTATAAGTGCTTTTGTAGTAACGTGTAAGCTCATCCCCTTGAAAATAGTTTCTAGAAACATTTTCGAGTGTAAAAAGAAAATCCCGGTGCTGCTGGAATTGCTGTATATACTCAGCATAAGCCTTATCACTATCAAATATTTGCTTATTTACCCCACGATCAGATATGATTTCTGCTCCTTGATGCGTGCTTAAAAATTCATAATAATCATCAAGCTGATAAGAATCAGCAAGCTTAGTATCAAGCACCCTATTAACCAGAAAATTCACATGAAAGATTTTCATTGGATGCTTATCAGAAAAATATCGAAACTGCTCTTCAAGTATTTCCGAAGGAAAAGAAACATTCTTACCGAAAAACATTTCATTAAAAACGATAAGGCCATAAGAACCTCGCACTAATGAAAGTAACTCTCTGTGCACTTGCATTTTAGAGGATATATCCAGCCATATTTGGTTGCATTTAGGAATGATTTTTTGGCGTCGTTTTGCCTTTATCTCTGTTTCATATTTTTTCCAAAATGCATGAGATTTGTCTTGTAATTTAGTAATATTTCTCAAAACTCTTTCGTTTTTTTCTTTTTTAACTTCCTTTTGAAGCTTTTCAGACGATAAAGAGTTTCCTGATCTTTGCTGTATTATTTGAATTATTTCTTGATCAAATTCTCCTGTATCAAGCTTGATTTTGATTGAATCTAACATATCCTTTATTATTTTATAGTTTTTTGAATCTTCGTCAGCAGCAGCTTTCAATTCTTCATCAAACTTTTCGTTTGGATGCCCCCCATTTAGAACCATATCAAGCACCGCTCCTACAAAATAGCGTTCAACAGCTGTTAAAGGACGATATTCTGACTCTGTGTTATTATTTGTCGTTCGAGATACAGAAATCGCAAAGAATGGGGCTCTTCCGGCAAAAGCTTCTTTAAGCCCTGCGGCAACGTGATCTGTTCCTGATAAAGATGGAAAAGCTTGCAAGCACAAACCAATAAAACACAAACTTTTTAATAAGAGATTTTTTACCACTGTAATAACCTTTGTTTTTGCCTTGCAGTACTTAAAATTTATTCAGTTTTTATTATACGCGGTAAATATAAATAATACCCTAACAATCACTATTTCAAGAGAAAGAGTTGCTTGCTTTTCGCATGAACTTTGGCTAAGCTGCCTGGATATTTAATGAAGGAGTCCTAAATGAAACGCACGTATCAACCCAGTCGTTTAGTTCGTAAGCGTCGTCATGGTTTTCGTGCTCGTATGGCAACAAAAAATGGCCGTAGAGTCGTTGCTGCACGACGTTCAAAAGGAAGATCAAGTCTCTCAGCGTAAATGTACAGCTTAATGAAGGCGCGCAAAGACTATGTGCGCTTAAGCCGTACGGGAAAAAGATTTTTTTTCAGTAGTTTTATCGCCCAAGCTTTTCCTGTTCATGACAGGATAGGGATGGTGGGGATAACTACGACAAAGAGATTGGGAGGATCTGTCTTTAGACATCGAGCCAAACGCAGGCTTAAAGAGACAGTGAGACTGTGGGCAAAAGAGAATGCAAAGCCTTTAGCCTATGATATAGTTCTTGTTGCTAAGAGTAGGATTTTTGACTTAGACTTTACAGACCTCCGGAGAGAATGGTCTGAAGTACTAAGTAAATTAGAAAAAAATCAGGATTGGGTGCATGAAGAAATTCATCGTTAGTTTTATATACTTATACCGCTGGCTTATTTCGCCTTTCTTGCCGCCGGCATGTAAATTCACGCCGACTTGCAGTCGGTATGCGATATCTGCCATAGAATGTCATGGCATGATGAAAGGATTATGGATGACATTAAAGCGATTGTTGAGATGTAATCCTTACAACAAGTCAAACTCGTATGACCCGGTTCCTCAAAAACAAAATGTCCCCTCTTCTGTTGCAGAAAATTCCTTATCAGAGTCACCACAGGTGACTTCAACTTTTTCAACATCTTCACAACCGGCTAATTTGGGCCATCCACAAAAATTAAAAAGAGCACGTCACGCATGAATGAAAATCGTAACTTACTAATCGCCTTTGGTTTATCAATTATTATGATGCTGGGTTTTTACCAGTTTTACGAAAAGCCTAAATATGAACAGCTTGCTAAACAAGCCCAAGAACAAGCAGCAATACAAGTTCCTGCCCAGGTTATTGCTGTGCAGCCAGTTGAGGTTCCTGCAGCGAATGCTATTAAGGAATCAGCGCGCATTGCTATTAAAAGTGATACAGTTGAAGGAAGTCTGCGCCAAGTGGGTGCTGTGATTGATGATATTCTACTTGTGAAACACAAGGAAACAACTGATCCAAATAGCCCTTCAATTCGCCTTTTACAAAGTCAAGCCGATGAAAATGGTTACAGCGTTTTGAGCGGATGGAAAGCAGCCAGTAATTGTGATGCGGGTTTAATGCCAAACGAAACAACGCCATGGCAAATTCATGGAGAAAACTCAACCCTTTCGCCTAATCATCCAATTACACTGCTATGGTTCAATGATCGTGGTATTAAATTTGAGCGTGTGATCAGCATTGATAGTCAGTATATGGTTACTATTACTGATCAGGTAACCAATAACGGTGAAAAAGAAGTAAGCTTACAACCTTATGGACAAGTATCTCGTAAGAATCCTCCAAAATCACAAGGATTTTATATTTTGCATGAAGGGCCAATTGGGCATTTCAATTCAAAATTATTCGAAGGATCTTATGAAGACTTAACTAAATCGCCAGTGACACAAACTTCATCTGGAGGTTGGGCTGGGTTTACTGATAAGTTTTGGTTGGTAAGCGTTATTCCTGATCCAAAATCAACGGTTCAAATTGAGTATGCGCATCAGAAAGATACGTATACAGCGCAGTTTAGTTCAGCTGCCATTGCTATAAAACCAGGACAAACAATAACCTATACTCAGCACGTATTTGCAGGCGCCAAGATTTTGCGTACTCTTGATGAATATGAGTCAAAAATTGGCGTTGCACATTTTGACTTGGCTGTAGATTTTGGGTGGTTCTACTTTTTAACTAAACCATTGTTCTATGTATTAGAATTCTTGCATGAGATGTTAGGCAATCTTGGCCTAGCTATTTTAGCGCTTACGATTTTGTTTAAATTATTTTTGTTTCCAATGGCTACAAAGTCTTACCGTTCAATGGCGCGTTTGAAGCATTTGCAACCAAAAATTCAGCACCTGCAGAATATTTATAAAAATGACCGTCAACGCATGAGCCAAGAATTGATGGCGCTATACAAAAAGGAAAATGTGAATCCTGCGGGCGGATGTTTACCCCTTTTGATTCAAGCACCAATTTTCTTTTGCTTGTATAAAGTGCTTTTCGTGAGCATTGAGATGCGTCATGCGCCATTTTTTGGATGGATCCATGATATGTCAGCGCCTGACCCAACATCATTTGTAAACTTATTTGGCCTGCTGCCATTTGATGCGCCATCATTCTTACAAATTGGTATTTGGCCACTTTTGATGGGGCTTACAATGCTTATTCAGCAGCGCATGAATCCGCAACCAGCGGATCCGACTCAAGCAAAAGTCATGCTGATTATGCCAATTATGTTTACGTACCTTTTTGCAAGCTTTCCCGTAGGTTTGGTTGTGTATTGGACTTGGAATAACCTATTATCTATGGCACAGCAGTGGTTTATCACCAAACGCATGACCCACAAGTAGTCCAAGCTGCAAAAGCTTTGTTTAAGAACCCCTGCACTTTTATGGCAGGGGCTCCTCATGCAGGGGCTATTCCTCAGTATCCATTTGCGGAAGTAGCATTCTGGGGACGTTCAAATGTGGGAAAATCAAGCTTATTGAATGCTTTAATTGGCAGCACAATCGCGCGAACGTCAAATACTCCAGGGCGTACCCAGCAACTGAATTTTTTCAACCTTGGTGATCGGCTTATTCTGGTGGATATGCCAGGATATGGATTTGCAAATGTGCCACTAAAAATGAAGCATGAATGGGAAAATTTGATTTCAACTTATTTGTGTGAGCGCGATCAACTGAAACGACTTTTTTTGTTGATTGATGGGCGCCACGGATTTAAGAAAAATGATATTGAAATGATGAGCTACCTTGATGAAATAGGTTGCGTGTATCAGGTAGTGGTAACTAAAACGGATAAGATCGCCCTGCCCGCGCATGCAATGTTAAAAGCGCAAATGGAAGAAACGCTTAAGAATCATTCGGCAGCCCGCCCTGACGTGTTGCTAACATCGACCGAGCGCAAGTACGGAATTTTTGAGCTGCAGCTGTGTGTAGCTGGGTTATAAAATGATTACGCGGCTTGACTGCGGAAAGCATTATTTGATTTTATAGCAGTCATCCATTCCGTACAGCTTATCTTTTTCTCGCAGAGGATTTTCAAGGCATTTTGCTAGCTTGTTTTTAAACTGTTGCTTGATTGAAGGTGGCAACTTGTCCCATTCCCTTTTTGCGGATTTTAAAAAGGTTAGACTATAGGTCATCAAGCGTAACTTCTGTCTCTTCTTCACCCATGCGCTGCTTTATCGTTTCGGCAAGGTCATGATCATCAATGAGTTCAAGGATTTTCTCATAATAGTGAGCTGGCAGACAGTAAAATACTGGCTGATTGCGATTGAGAATAGCAACCGGTTCACCATGTCCTGCCTGTATTGTTAGCATTGGGTTCTTTTTCAAATCTGAAATGCTAGCTGCATAAAGACTATGAATTTGATGGGTCATAACATCTCCTTAATCGTGCTAATAATAACACGATTAAAAGACTTTTAAAAGGTTTTTCAATATATTTGGGAGATTTTTAAGCTGCAACTGTGTGCAGCTGGGCTTAAGTTCTAAGCACTTAAACCGGCCGGATATCCCCCGAGTGAGAAATATTATCTACTAAACCAAGTCGGCTCTGATAATAAGTACTTTGCATATCATTTAAACTTTCTTGATTGATAAAATTGCCATAGCGGATAAACAAATCAACAACGGCATCATGCTGCGCATTGATCGCCAGCAAATACCCTGATGTAATATCATCTTGGTTAAATAGGGATAATGCTCTATTCCAGTTGAGCAGCTCATTAACAATTGGAAGATATATATCTGATTCCTTACCGATAGCTGTTCTAACGGCGGCACAAAAAGCCGAATCCAATTCCTTTTCTGGTGATCTATAATCATGAGATTTTGCATTCACATCAATGCGCCCTGGGTGTTCGGTAATCCAATCACGTAATAGAACAAAAGTTGCAAGAACGGACTGCGCTTTATTTGCGTACTGAAACCTACTTGTTGTGCAGCAGGCATATAAAACTGTTCGCCCAAAAGCTGTTGATTTTGCGGCGATATTTAAAATTCCTGGGTGCTGCTCATCAAAATCAAAGAATAAGCGCATCGTATCAGCGGCGCCCATTTCACACGCATTATTAAAAGGCGTATAGCCAAGACAATCGCCTTTATTTAAGTCTAAACACCCTGGATGAGCGATACTATATTCAAGAAAATACCTCACAACATCTACTTTTCCAACAGCATGATAAAAAGCTGGTGCGGCATCATCTCTATCTGTATTATTTGGGTCACGAATGCCAGCAATAGATTGGCATGGAATTCCATTTAATATTAAATCAAACATTTCTGTTCCTTGCTGAGACGACCACACAGCTAGGTGGAGCATAGAATGATAACCGCTCTGGAAATTTATATCTGCGCCTTCAATAAGCAATCGTTTTGCTTCTTCAACGTTTCCACCTTTAACAGCTGTTTGCAAAGCTGTATTTAATTTGTATTGTTTGGCATAGTCAGCTTCTATAGGTATATCTGCAGCATATACGCTAGTTAATATAGTCACTACTGTTAGGATTTTTAAAATATTTAGCTTCATTTTGCACCTATGTAAATTTCTTAGCTTATTGCGAAGTCTGCCAATCAAGATGTTTTAGATATAACCGTCCGGTGAAAATTTAACAAGGAAGATGTGTGAGTTTATGTAGAATAAAACTTAAGCAAGAAGGGCATGAGCATATATAGTGAGCAAAATGCCTAATCTTTCCAATTAACAGACATTTCTTTTAATTCATGTAATGCTTTTTTTGTTAGTGTTTTTACATGAGACAAAAACTCTTTAGCTTGCTCTCTTTTTCCCGCTGCAGAAATGGTGCGGACCGATTGTGTTAGTTGAGCAAAAGCATTTTTCAATACATTTCTTTGCGTTTGAGCAAGAGTTTTACTATGGCGCACAGTTTCCATATATGAGGCTTTAGGAGATATTTTTATAGTAAGCGGCATATCATTTATGACGGCGGCATAACCATACCTTATTTGCCAGCCATTATGTGTGAAGATATCTTGACTTACACTCTCGCCCACAAAAACGTATTCGTAATAAAGAGGATTTAGATTAAGTTCTGCAAAGCTTGAAATTATGCTATTGCTAATATGGCAGTTTTGAAAAAAAGCCCCAATTTCATCAGGATTCACCACAGCGAATTTGGAATGGTAATGCTGCTGAGTGACAGTCATTTCTAAAAATAAGTGCCCAATAGTATCGCCTAAATTGATCTCAGGGGCGCGATATAATATTTCTAGAGACCGGGTTTTATTGCGGTCTAACTCACCATCAACATCAGTAATAATAGCAGAGCTATTGAGAATTCTTGCGTATATCAATACCAGTACGAATAATAATTTTTTAAGCACAAAAGCTCTTTTTTAATTTATTATACAAAAGTACCAATTAGAAATTAATAAACTTCTAAGATTTTTATTTTTTACCATCACGCGAATGGTAAGAAAAACTGAACGTTCTAGATTATGCCACTTCTTGCAGAGCAAGCGCTAAATCATCACGCGGAGCTGTGTTCTTGGGCCACTGGTTAATAACAAGACCTGAAAATACAATGCTGCACGCAGCCACCGATATTGGGCTTAAGCTTTCATCAAAACATAACCATCCAAAAAATACCGAGAACACAGGAATAAGCAGACCATAAATTGAAACTTTCGCAGGGTTATGCTGTCGCATCAGCCATGTCCAACCGGTTAATCCGAATAAAGTTGCAGCAATAACAATATATCCAAGGGATAGTATCTCGCTTAAACTAATTGCGTGCAAAGATTCAAAAAAGGTGTTTGGGCCTTCCCAGAGTTGCGATAACAAAAAGTAAGGTAACGGGGGAATTAAACTCATCCATACTGTTAGCTGCAATATGTCTACATTCTTTAAAGTTCTGGAAATGTTATTAGAAAGCCCCCAGCACACAGCACTGCAAAGTACTAAAGCAAAGCCTGCTAATGAAGCAGCATTATCTGTTTGAGCAGCAAGCATTGCAACGCCGCAAAGAGCCAAAAATATTCCACACCATTCGCGTTTTGATAATTGATACCCAAACATAAAATAAGAAAACGCCGCTGTAAAAATGACTTGAGTTTGTAGTGTTAATGCGCACATTCCGATGCTAAGGCCTAGCTCAAGAGCTTTAAATAACAGAGCAAATTTCGCAACCCCCAAAAGAAGCCCGATGATAATAAGCTTGCCCAATGGAATTTTCGGGCGTGGCAGAAAAAAAATCAGAGGGAAAGCAACAAAAATAAAGCGCAAACATCCAAGCGTTAGCGGTGAAACGCTTTGAATTGCCCACTTAATAACGACAAGATTAAATGCCCAACACACCGCTACACTTATAGCTAATGAAATATCTCTAAATGGCAAAGCAAGCATAAAGAAAGCTAAATAATATATTCATATATAAATGCTAAAACAAAATTTTTAATAATAGTAACTATAAAAAATCATATCTATATTGATATTTTCACATGCATATTGCGTGCCCCCCTAAAACTAAGTATACATATGAGCATCATACCCTTTAATTAAGCTATTTTGAGACATACTGTTAAGACCATATTGTTGCCCGTTAAAAGCTCTGTAATGTTTTGTTTGATGGCTACTTTGGTTGCACTTGTTGACATGGCCTCTGACTTATACATTCCCGTGTTGCCAGAAATTGGTCGAGTTTTTGATGTGCGAGAATGTTGGGTGGGAGCCACCATCAGTGTGAACCTGGTAAGCCTTGCGCTTTCGGGCCTGTATTATGGAAGTTTGTCAGATAGTATTGGGCGCAGACCTGTGATTCTTGCTGGCCTTTCTTTGTTTACCCTAGCAAGCTTTGCCTGTGGTTTTTCCACCAATATTACAGAGTTACTGCTAGCGCGATTTTTTCAAGGGCTTGGCGGTGGCGTTGCTTTTTCTGTAGGGGTTGCCGTTGTACGCGACCTGTATGAAGGAGGCGCAAAGGGCGCTGAAATGTATTCGCGTATGCAAAGTATTATTGCTTTGTCACCAACTTTTGCACCAATCATTGGTGGAGTTATTGGCGCGATGTATGGGTGGGAAAGTATTTTTTATGTTCTGGCAGCTGTAGCCTTTGCTTTGCTTGTGGTTGTGTTCATTTATGGGCAAGAAACGCTGGCTATTGATAAAAAGCAAAAAAGTTTTTCTGCCAACTTATCAAATAAATATAGGTATCTTTTTAGTCGCCCTTTATTTTTAAGTTACGCAGGCGTGCAGATACTTAGTTTGGGTTGGTTTTGGTCTGAGTTAGCTTTTTTGCCATCCTTATTTCAGGGCCACTATGGGATAGAGACTGCCTCGTTTGGTTGGTACTTGAGTGTACTGATGGCATCATACATTTCTGGAACATTTTTAAATCAATATTTAGTGCATCGTATCTGCTTGAAAAAACTTGTGACTATAGGATTAAGCTTGTTTTTCTTGTCGGCAGTTGCAATGTGTTTGACACAATTTTTTGATCTGGCCACCCCGTGGAGCGTGATTATGCTACGTTTCCCAGCTGGTGTTGGTTTTGCTTTTGTTTTTGGAAATGCCGGAACATTGGCAATAGATCAAGAAAAAGCACATACAGGAAGCGCTTCGGCATTGATTGGATCAAGTGAATTGCTAGCGGGTGCGATTTGTATTTTTATTATTGATTTGTTTGAAGCTGCAACCCTTTATCCCTTGGCTTTGATGATTACAGTTTGCAGCATTTTTTGCGTGGTGCTGATGAGACAGGCAAAAAATTTGGAAGGGAAATTAAAGGTCTGAAATTTCGTATACTAACTGCGAAATTTCATGATTTTTGTGCAGCACGCAGGAAACTTCTTCATAGCCATGCCATACCTGCCCGGCGCCATTAAGCAGCTGAATGTTATAAATTATAACATCATCATGCAAGAATTTATTGTATTGATGCGCTTATTTTTAACTCTCTTGCTCAAAAAGGCATTTTACGAAATACTCATAAGCACGAATCACATATATTAAATGGATGTGGATCATGCAAATTGATATTACTTACTGGATTCTTATGCCTTCTGCGAAGGCCCAGGATGACGCATTTGATAATATAAAAAGGATAATAAATTGATTGGAATTCATGCAGCTACGCGCACGGCTATAGGCGCATTTCAAGGGCAACTAAGTTCTTATTCAGCAACGGATCTTGGCAGTTTCGCTATTCGTGCAGCACTTGAATCTGCACAACTCAAAACCGTTGATGAAGTATTCATGGGCTGCGTTCTGCAAGCAAGTCTTGGCCAAGCGCCAGCGCGTCAAGCATCTATTAAAGCAGGTCTTGATGAGAATGTTCCAACAACCACTATTAACAAAGTATGCGGCTCTGGTATGCGCGCTGTTATGTTTGCTTGCGATAGCCTTCGCTTAGGACATATTGAAACAGCAGTAGCAGGAGGCATGGAAAGCATGACGAATGCGCCATATGCATTGGAAAAAGCACGTTTCGGTTATAGGTTTGGCCATGGAAATCTTATTGATATTATGCTGCACGATGGCCTTGAGGACGCATTTCATAAAAATGCCAAAGGTGGGCGTTGCGCAATGGGTGTGTTTGCTGACAATACCGCCCAAGAATATGGATTTAGCCGCCAGGACCAAGAAAATTTTGCACGCCAAACTTTTGAAAATGCACTAGCGGCGCAGCAAAACAATGCTTTTAGTACTGAGATTTTTCCTATTACTTTTACTGATAAAAAAGGTGAAAATTGCATCAATCAAGACGAGCAAATTTTGCGTGTTAAACCAGAAAAATTCGCAGCTCTAAAACCTGCTTTTGGTACAGATGGAACAGTGACTGCAGCTACCAGTTCATCATTAGCTGATGGCGCCGCAGCCTTAGTTTTATCTGCCAATACTGATAATGCATTGGCTAAAATTGTGGGGTATACATCGTTTGCACAAACTCCAGAAACTTTTACAACAGCCCCAATTGGAGCCATTGAAAAACTTTGCAAATCACTTAATTGGTCGATTGATTCTGTTGATGCTTTTGAAATTAATGAGGCATTTGCTGTTGTGCCAATGGCTGTGATGAAAGCCCTAAATATTGGGCGGGAAAAAGTAAATATGCATGGCGGGGCTTGCGCTTTAGGGCATCCTATTGGCGCTAGTGGCGCCCGGATTATTGTGACACTATTAAATACTATGCGTCAAAAAAATTTCAAGCGTGGTATTGCGGCAGCGTGTATAGGTGGTGGGGAAGCAACGGCTATTGCCCTTGAAATATAGGGAAGTGCACATGAATTTACTCACTGGATCCTCGCGCTTTCGACGAAAGCTCAGGATGACGCGTGTGGCAATGACTTCAGCAATCCTCTTGATCCTTGGCGGATGTGCGCAAAATATCTCTACTTACCAAGTGGATGCCCCTATTAAACAAGGGTACGTAGAAATAGATGATGGAAAACTTTTCTACCAAATTGTAGGTAAAGGTGACCCCATTATTGTGATTCATGGAGGGCCAGGCCTTGACCAAGGGTATCTTTTGCCTGGCATGGCAGCTCTTGCTAAAAAATATCAGGTTGTATTCTACGATCAGCGTGGATCGGGACGCTCAGTCGTTACAAACATAGACCCGCAGCATATTAATACTGAACAATTTGTAGAAGACATTGAAACGTTGCGTAAATCTCTTGGATTTTCAAAAATCACGCTTGTAGGTCACTCTTGGGGCGGATTCCTTGCCTTGAAATATGCGATAAAATACAAAACAAATCTTAGCAAGTTAGTTGTTATGAATTCGCCTCCAGCAACAACTTCTGGGATTCATGACATTGCCGAAGAAATTGATAGCCGCATTGAGCCGAGTAAAACGCAGCTGGAGCAAATTGAGGATTCTTCCCAATTTTTGGACAATGATCCTGAGGCTGTATCTGATTATTACAGGGTATTTTTCAAACACTATGTGCACAACCCAAATAGCCTTGAAAAAATAAATACCCAATTAGAACCACAGGGAGTGGCAACAGGCCTTAAAGTTTCGAAAATATTAGAAGAAGAAATTTTTACGCGGTATATCGATCTTAGTGATGATTTGAAAAAACTGAAAATGCCGACCCTAATTATTATTGGCAATGAAGATATTGTGCCTATAAATACCGCGAAAAAAATGGCTAAAACTATAAAAGGGTCAAAGCTTGTTGTACTGGAACAGTGCGGGCATTTTCCTTATGCTGAGCAGCCGCAAGCATGGTTAGAGGCAATGAAAGAATTTTTAAGGTGATTGATAAGCAAAGATTTTATAGGCACTTATCCCTGCTAAATTCCCAAGCTTTTCAATGCTAATACGCAAAAATGAAACCTTATTTTTCGAGAAATTTCATTATGCTTTAAAAGCGTGTGTTTCAAAAAATCTATAGGAATAATCAAAAAAAATCACTATATTGCAAATCAATAAAACAATAGTGATTTAGACAAAAATTATGAGAATAAAATATTTTTTAGCTGCAGTAAGCTTTTTTTCCGTGGTGGAAGGATCTTTTCGAAGCATGAAAGAACACGGTGCTAGCTTTGAACATGCAAAAACTCACTCCGGTTATGGCCCTGCTGTTTTAGTTATCAGCCAAATCGGAGGCAATTTTAGCATATCTAATGGTGTTTATGTAGCACCAGGAAAAGTTCTTACCCATTCTCATGAGGATAGACAACCGAATAAGACATGGGTTGCTTCACCTTTTGCTGGCTTTACAAGGTTGGAAAAAAACATTTCATTGAACATTGATGATGATAATTTCATCATATCTAGTTCTAACATAGCTATGAGAACCATTGAGTCTCACAAAGCTTGCAAAAAAGTAAAAAATATAGATTTTCCGGCTACACGTGTTGAAATTCGACCTAGCGTAAGAGCTATGATGCTTGACCTAAAAAATCCAGCTTTTTTAGAAGAAGATTTTCTTGATCGAGCAGCAAGAGAGCCGATTGGCTTGATGGGGAAAGAAGGATTTGCCATAGAAGGCGATGATTATTGCATATTAAGTATTGATCCTTTTCCAAAGCATCCTGTTGCAAGATTAGCAAATGGCGTTGATGAAAATGAAACTATCACCATACTAGGCCATAGCTTGGGAACGCACATTCATGATGGCACAGATTCTATTTTCTGCAACACTCTTAGTGGTGTGGCGATGGACATGAAACGCCAAGGTATGCGCTGTGCGACCGTACCCATTCAATGGCAAATACAAATGACAACTTTTTCACAAGTAGCACAAAGAAAAGATAATAAGTTTGTTGTGCAAGCAATTAGTGCAAAACAAAATCCAGGTTTACAGGAGATGTACGATAAGGAAACATGGGATATAAAAAAAACACCTTCTAATATTCAGGCTTTGATTGTTAATGGATTAAGCGGAAGCGGTGTTTATAACACACGCGGTGAATTGGTTGCTCTAGTTTCTTGTTCTTTCCAAAGCTTTGAAACAGATCATTTTTTTAGTGAGGAAGATTCCCTTAAAGCTGACTTAACAAAAGCTTTAAGCGATGCTAAAAATGGAGTTTCTGATGCAGAAAAAGAAGCAGCAAAAGAAAAAGCTAGAGAGATAGTGAATACTTTAAAAATTAGTCATCCTGTGTTGAATATCCATCAGATAATCATTGCAGAAATGCTTGCCCTATAAAAATGCAAAGCTCTGGGCTGGTTTTGTTTTTTTCCAGCCCAAGCGATGCTGAAAAAGTATATGCACTCCATTGTTGGCATTTAAAAAACATGAAATGGGAATAAATTTTAAGCGTGTAAAATTAAAGCTTGATTCCGATCACAAAGTTAAGCTGTTTTTTTACTACAAAGTTTTTGGAACAATCAAAGAATTTTTACGTGAGGCATTTTTCTTTTCAAGAAATTGTTTAAGAAGTTTTGTGCGCATATGGATTCCAAGCTTTGATTCTAACTAGACTTTAAGAGGTTGAAGCGATAAAAATCACTTTATCCATCGTAAAAGTTAAGTTAAGCTTGTGCCTTGGTTGTTTTTCTAACGGAGCCCATGGCTAATAAGCTTCCCTACAGTTTTTGGAGACTACTCGTACCTGTTTGCACAGGCATTGCCATTTATTTGCTTCCAAAACCTGAACTGATTGACCCTAAAGGATGGAAGCTTTTTGGTATTTTCGTGGCAACCATTATTGGCATTGTGCTTAAGCCACTGCCAATGGCTGCTGTTTCTCTGATTGGGATGCTTGCTTGTGTGGTTACCAACACGTTGAACTTAACAGAAGAAGCATTTCAAGGATTTTCATCACCTATTGTCTGGCTAGTTGTATTTATATTTTTTATCGCTAGGGGTTTTATTAAAACAAAACTCGGGCATCGCATTGCTTACAACTTCGTATCTCTTTTGGGCAAGCGGGCGCTTGGGCTTGGTTATGGCATTATTTTGACTGAACTTGTTATTGGCCCTGCTATTCCTAGCAACTCAGCGCGTGCAGGTGGAATTATTTATCCTATTGTTAAATCTATTTCTGAAACGTTGGGAAGCCGTCCAGGGGATGGAACAGCGCGAAAACTTGGTAGTTTTTTGACATTGGTAGCCTTTCAAGGAAATTTAATTGTTAGTTCAATGTTTTTAACCGCAATGGCTGCAAACCCTATGGCACAAGCAATTGCTGCAAAACAGGGGGTATATTTTTCTTGGGGGGATTGGTTTATAGCTGCTTTGGTGCCGGGAATATGTAGTATTGTTATTGTGCCATTGGTTTTATATTTGATTTATCCCCCAAAGATGAAAAAGCTGCCTCAAGCTGTAACTATTGCCCAGAAAAATCTTCGGGATATGGGCGCCATGTCGCTACAAGAATGGACAATGGCAGGGGTATTTTTGATCATGCTAGTTGTGTGGGTGGTTGGTGAAAACTATGGAATTCCCACAACCAGCGCAGGATTATTTGGAATTTGCGTTTTACTTTTAACTGGAATTTTAACCTGGAAAGATATTTTAGAGGAGCACGAGGCGTGGAGTACCGTAATTTGGCTTTCCATTTTGATTATGATGTCTGGGTACCTTGAAAAATTTGGGCTAACAAGCTGGTTTAGCCAATCGATTGGTGATATTTTCAGTGGATATCATTCAATCATTGGGCTGTACGGCCTAGCCGTTGTTTATTTTTATAGTCATTATTTCTTTGCAAGCAATACCGCACAGATTGGGGCAATGTATGGGGCTTTTTTGGCAGTTGCATTGATTGCAGGCGCTCCTCCGGTAATTTCTGCTCTATTGCTTGGTTTTTTCAGCTCATTGTTTTCAAGCATGACCCACTATTCAACTGGCTCAGCACCAATATATTTTGGAACAGGATACGTGCAAGTTAGCGAATGGTGGACGTGTGGATTCGTGATAAGTGTTGTAAATATCTGCATATGGCTGGGAATTGGATACCTTTGGTGGAGCTTCCTAGGGTTAATGTAAGAGAATTTGAATTGGATCCCCGGGGGGGCAAGCCCGAGGATGACAAAAGGCATATTTTTTTAAGAAGCCACTGATATATTCTGCCCCAAATTTGAGCCGCTGCCTAATTTTACTGTAACACCGGTGTGAATTGTTGGGTTCGAAAATACATTATTTGGAACGCTTACATTATTTGGAACGGAAACAATCGCCCCTGTTGCTATATTTGCAGGACCAGGTATGGCACCGGTTGTTACTGTTCCACCAGCCGTACCTAGCTGTAACACAGCACCACTAACAACTGAAACAGAAGCTGTTGGTAATTTTCCGTTACTTCCGCTTACAGCCAATATTCCTTGGGATACGACTATAGGAGTTGTTGAAGAGCTTAAATCTGATGTTGCTACTAATGAACCAGGACCTGTTTTTGACATTACACCAGTACCTGCAGGAGGAACACTAAGGGTGGCGGCCACACCTGTATTGACCTGTAAACTTCCTGCTGTTACGAAAGTGTAGGGCCCCGTACTAGTATTACTTGTTACTTCAACTACTGCTGCACTTCCTGGTAGAGAATTGAATGTTACAGGAGCACTGCTACTGACTTGTAATACACCATTACTAACTTCAACAGATTCCACTGAATTAGATGGCGGCAATACGGCTGTTCCTCCGCCTGAAATATAGGCTGTAGAATAGGTACCTGAGAGAGTTTGAGTTTGTCCGGGGGGAATACTAAAAGTATGAGGAGTTGGTGCAGAAAATAAAGTAAGTTTGCGAATAAAATTATTTCCAGGACCTGCTACATAAATATCGCCTGAGTCATTAACATAGACTGCATACGGACTATTCAAACCACTAGCAATAGTAGTGATAATGCCACCACTAAGCTTTTTAATACAGTTATTGCCTGTATCTGCTATGAAAATATCGCCAAAGTTATCAACACAAACTCCGTACGGATTATTCAAACCACTGGCAATAATGGTGATAACACCACCACTAAGCTTTTTAATACAGTTATTGCCTGTATCTGCTATGAAAACATTGCCAAAGCCGTCAGAACAAACACCCTGTGGAGAAGACAGACCAGCCGAATATAGAGTAGTAGTGCTGCCACCACTAACGTTTCTTTGCCGAATACGATTCATTGAAGGATCGGCCATATAAACAATATTGGCATTAGCCCAAATACCTGCCGGACCACTAGGGCCAAAACCGCTAGAGGCGGCAAAAGTATCAACTGAATTGGTACTAGGCCTGTATCTTCTTACTCTATCTTCAGAAAAATAAACTGTAGCAGAGCCTCCGTTGCCGCCGACATAAATTGCTTTGGGGCTGCGAAGCATAGCAGATGTTGCTGGCGAAACTGAATCATAGCTTGGATTAGGGCCGCCTCCGGCAACTATTATGGCATTTGAGCCATTCCACATTTTGATTAAGTTATTGCCTGTATCTGCAACATAAATTTCTTCGGGGTTGGCGCCTGGACATAAGCCTCTGGGATTAAGTAAGCCCATATCTATAGTTTCAACTTGGTAATTTGAACTAGGAACTGGGTAAGAAAGCTTACGCACAACAAAACTATTTGTTTCAGCTATATAAATATTATTTTCATTAGCAACAAAAATTCCCTGAGGGTTATTTAAGCCACTAACAAATGTAGTGATAGTTCCACTTACCGAGCGAACTAAAACAGAATTACCATTTGTGTTCGCAACATAAATATTACCCAAACTATCACCAGAAACACCAAACGGAGAATTCATACCAGTGATAAAAATAGGGTTATAGGAATTTGTTGCAACTGTGTATTTTCCTACCCTATGCGCACTCGCATCTGCAACATAGATATTCCCACCAGAGTCAGCCCAAATTCCTTTAGGGTTGTTTAAGCCTGTAATAAAATCTGCATTCATTAGGGCGCCAGTTGGGCTGTATTTACTAACCCGTGCAGGAGAATTTCTAGCAACATAAATATTATCATATTGATCAACACAAACTGATTGAGCAAAAACCCCTGTAATAAAGTTAGGCGTAAAAAAGTTATTAGTTGTATCGTACATGCTAATTACATTTCCGCCTTGATCTGCAAGGTAAAGCTTACCAGTAGAGTTCAGGCAAAGCCCTTGAGGATTTTGCAAACCACCCATTGGTAAAGTAGAAATAATGCCATTTTCACTAACCTTTTGAACAACACGATTAGCGCTATCAGCAATAAATAAGCTATTACTAGTGGAATCAAAAGCAACAGCACGAGGTTGGGCTAGCCTAGCAGAAGTAGCGGGTCCGCCATCACCTAAATACCCGGGTTGCCCCAGTGAACCAGCAATAATTTGGTTTGTCCAACTTGCTTCAAGACCCGCGCATACTGCCAGTGCAACAACAATTACTTTATACCAGCTTGAAATAAATTTTTGATATGAAACCATGAATCATAGCTATATTTATTAATAATATAATTATTTCAAATAAAAATTAAATAAGTATTAATTAATGAAAAGTAATTAATTTTGATTGTGTTTTGATAAACCAAAAGATTTTAATTGCTATAAAATTGATGCTATAGCTAAACCAGTATAATTTGATAACATTAAAACTGGATTGTCACGCCCTTTCAGGGCTTACAATGATGCTCGAGAGCGCAAAAAACCCTCACCCTGAACCTGCGTAGAGCGGGCGTGAGGATTGTGACGAAATTGTAAAATTTGGCAGCTAATAATTACCGCAGACTATCTTTAACTAAATCACCAAGTTTTTCTAATGAATTAAGGTCTTCCCGCAGCATAGTGTTGGCAACTTCGCTTAAAACTTTCAGGCGCTCTAAGTCAGCAATAGCTACGGCAAAATCAGTATCTTGCACTTTTGATAAGCCATCTTGTAAACCAAGCACTGCTTCTGCCACGTTCTCATCAATATTTTCAAACTGTTTGCTATAGGACGAAAGGCTTCTCATTTCATTTAAAACATTTGTAAGAGCTGCATCAATAGCAGTGATAGCTGCTTGTGCATTAGATTGAGTAGAAAGATTTGGTAGGGTCGATCCAAAAATGGCTGAAGCTGTCATATCAGAAAAAGTAAGGGTGGTAACACCAGACGCAACGGCTACTTCACTTACAAACCCTGCATTAGCGGGATCATTTCCAGCGATCGTTATGGGATTCACTGATGATAAGGTTACAGCGCCTTTGTATGTACCAGCATTTGGACCAGCAACATTTTGCGCAGATATTCCAGCATAATTAAGTGTGAAATTGCTGCCATCTGTTGCATTGATTTGCAAATAACCATTCACATTTGAAGCAACGATAAACTGGCCAGCCAAAATTGTGTCTGCATTGATAGCAGCAACAACTTGATCAACAATTTGCCCTGCAGATTCAGTGCCTGCGAAAGAACCCACTGGCACATTCACGCCATTAATAACGATTTCTGGGTCAGCAATATCAACATTACTAAACGCGCCTGTTCCAGTAGCAGTTGTGAGGGCAGATGCAATCACTTGAGTGGTGGCTGTTTGAGCATTAATTGCTGTTGCAATATCTTTTGCAACCCCAGACGTAACAGCACCAATATCAACTCCATTAACTGTTAAATCACCATCATCAAGAGTTGTTGTGATAACGCTGCCCGAAATATTTGCCTGGGTAATAGTACTGCTAGTTTGGCAGTTCATGGAAAAAGTTCCATCAAACAATGTTCTGGAACCCCATGTAGCCTGAGCATTTTCGGTGATTAGATTTATATTTTGCTCAAAAGCAGGATTAAGAGAATTCAATAAATCACTACCATTATGGGTACCATTGCTAGCCTCAATAGCTTGAATTCGCATTTGATTGAGAATTTCTGTATTGGCCCTTAGTATGCCATGCGCTATTTCAATTGTAGTTTTTGCCTGCTGCACAACACTTTGAGCGTGTTTTGTGATTGAGATATTACCCTCAATATTTTTTGAAAGAGTTGAGGCAAGAGGATCAGTTGCTGGGTTGGGATTTTTCAGGCCTGTTGCTATTTGTGCTTGAACATTGCCCAGTGCTTTTTCAGTGCGCTCTCGGCTATTCACAACACCTTGAAAGCTATTGATACTAATGCTGCCCATAAATGCCTCTTTTTTTTCTATCTGTACAATAGTAATGCAATTTTCGGGCCAACGAAAAATTAATTAAGTCTTTTGAAGTGAAAAATTCTTTAGCCTGTTTGTTTAAACATATATTAACTTTTTTTTACTCTAATCATATTAAATGAACTAAATATCAAAGAGATCATACCATGGTCAAACGCTTGAAATACTTTTTTTTATCTATTTCTGTTTTTTACGCTTGTGCAAACGCTGCAAGCACGACCATTTATACTGTAGGCGAAGAACAAAGAGTTCCTGGGGGCAAGACTGTTAAATATTTTAGAAACGATAGTATTCTAGTTGGCGCTACCGGAGGATTTAACGAATGCACGGCGCCAAAATCAAATTGCGAGACACTTCAAATAACATTTGAACAATCAGGAAGCACGCCAGAAGCAAACAATATGCCAACGGGAATATCATCTTTTCCCCAAACGCTAAAAACTATTTGGATAAAAGGTGATGCGACTGGTTTTGATGCGCTTGTTTCAGGTGGACTTCAATATGCACTGCCGACTCCTGCTGCTAATACGCTTATTCGCTTTGCGCTAACAAACGCACCGACGTCTGCTCCACTTGGTTGGTTCCAAGGCCCCCTTCCTGTTGGTTGTATAGTATCGATTGAACCGAATTCTGCTGATCCGTTTATTAATGCAACATTTCCTGCGAATGGCGGAAGTATTTTTGTAGGATCCAGAATATCTCCGGCGCCTGGTTTTTCTGCATTACTTGCAGGATCTAAAGTAGTAATTCAAAGACACCCCAATTTGTCTGTAGCTTTGGCAGACACTGCTCCTTTAGTAATTTCTGAAGATACAACCTTCTCTGGTTCTGTATGTGGAATAAGCATGGACGGAAATTACCGCTCTACATTCACTAAAAGTTCAAATATTATTAGTCCTACAGCTGCATCTGGCATTGGGGGATATACTATTGCAGCGAATAAAAATCTTCAATTATATACCCCAGATTCTTTCAGAAAGCCATTACCTGCAATTAATTTCAAACTCTCTGAAGGAGGCACAGCGTCTATAGAGACTGTTTCTACGCCTCTTTCTCTACCAGTTGTAAGAATTTAGCCTTTAAATATCAGAGAACAATCAAACCCCTGGGGCCTTCGCTTACGTGTTGTTCAAAAAAAACAAGCGAGCCCCCTTTTTTAACTTGGATCAAGAACTTCCAATTGCACAAGTTGTTACTTTTTACTTAAAAATTATGAATTAATTATAGAAAAAATAAAAATAATAATATTATTTTTTTATTAAATATTTATTAACTAATAAATCATATTAATAAAATGTAATGGCACTCGAAATTAGATTAATACTTCATCGCGTGCTTCTTGGCAACGAGATACGTTAAGTAATTTTGCCAAGCAAGGCTTGTTGAGCTTAGTAACAACTTAAAAATATTTAGGAGACTCTGATTATGAATAAAAAACTACTCTTATTGGCCATATTGGCCTTGTTTACATCGCACCAAAAAATAACAGCGGGAGCAACTGCCTACTCGCCTGAAGCACTAATAGATGGTAGCACAGCAAGATTAGACACTATTCGTGTTGGCACTGCCGGAGGATTTGATGGTTATACCGCTCCTCCTGCTTCTGTTACCAAACTTTATATAACTCTAGTGCCATCAGGTGGCGCTGTCGAAGCTAACAATGTTCCGACTTTTTCAAGTTATGATGGAACTACTGGTGCACTAACTTACCTACCATCAACTGTTAAGGACTTGTATATTATTGGTGACGCTACTGATTGGGCAACACTTGTTTTAGGAAACTCTGGCTTCGGTGGATACCCTTATAGCCCTGCGCTTCCTGCTGCTGCTTATGGTTTACCAACACCTTCCGCGGGCACAACTGTCCACTTTCAGTTAACAGATAGCCCTTCTGTTGAGCCAAATCTTTGGTTCCAAGGTGAATTGCCTTCAGAATGTAGAGTATCTATTGAACCTAACTCACAAGATCCACATCTTGTAACTGTACTGCCCGTAAATGGTGGCCGAGTATTCATTGGGTCCCCTATAGAAACACAACCTGGATTCTCTGCAGCACTAAATGCAATATCTCAACCCACTACATTTACTAGACATCCCGCTATACAACCTAACCAAGCATCTACAAAAGCGGTAATAAATCTGGGTGAAAATACAGTGTTCCCAAGTAAAGTAGAGGGAATTAGCTTTGCTGGTGCCCATGAAATTGAATTTAGGGCAGCTGTTAATCCACTTGCTCTTAGCTCTTCCCCTAGCGTTTTCCTTGTGGATGTGGCTGCAGATACAGCAGCAGCTGGAATAACTGTTGGAGAAAATGCTTCAGTTGCAGTTTATGCTTCTGTTCCTGCTACAATACCATTCCCAGAATTTAATGTGCACATTGCAGACGGTAACGTTAGTAACTTTACTAAAACTTCTAAAAATCAAGCAATTACTATTACTCCTGCTCTTAACTATTAAGTCAAAGTTTGCCCTTTCGTTTTTTAGAAACGAAAGGGTATTTTTTTAATTTCTGACATTTTAAAATATAAAATTTATATTAATTATTTCATTTAATTATTTATTAAATGTTTTTAATTATAAATATTATTAAGTGTTTGCAACACGCAAATGCTCATAAAAATTGCCAACTTCTAACGGTAGTATTCTATGAAGCCAGGGAGATTCAATAATGATGAAACAATTAAGATATATACTAGCTTTTCTTACAATCATTAATCTACACCTTGATGCTGTTACTCATTACACTGTGGGACTAGAAATTGCTGGAGAAAGAACGGATAGCATATTAATGGGAAGCTCAGGAGGCTTTAACAATTTCATTAATCCATCTCCAACTTGTAAGGAGCTCTACATCAATTTGGCGGTATCTGCTTCAGAACCTGGACCCAATGTGATCCAAACAAACAGCTATACGGGTATTGGGACTCCCCCTTCTTTGCCGGCGACTCTTAAGCATTTATATATCTATGGAGATGCTTCTTTCTTTGACACCATGGTTTTAGGAAATGAATTCACGGGTCCGTGTGCGCCAACTTACCCTTCAGCAGCTTATGCCTTGCCAACGCCAGCTGAAGGCACAACTGTGCACTTTTCATTGAGTAAAAGACCTGCTAGCAACCCACGGAATTGGTTTCAGGGCCCTCTTCCAGCTGATTGCAAACTTGTTATTGAGCTGGACTCACAAGACCCCTACATTAACACCATGTTACCACTTGGTGGAGGAGCGATTGTTATTGGGGCTCCTACAGATTTTTCACCTGGATTCTCAGGTTTATTAAATAGTGCAGCTAAACCTGTAATTATTCAAAGCCATCCAGGCATTGAGCCTAATTTAGCTTATCAAAAAGCATTGGTTAGCTTATGGGAAAATATGCACTTTGCATGGGGTGTTTGGGGTATTAGCTTAAAAGGTGCTTATCAATCTTCATTTAGGGAAAATTCTCAAATTGCTGATCCACAGGCAGATGCTGCAGAAGCTGGACTTTTGGTCGCATCGGGGAAAAAACTTTCTATCTATAGTCGTGATAACAGAACGCTACCTGCTATTGACTCAGCGTGGGGGCCTGGCGGTGCTTCTACAGAAATTACGAAAAAACCAGCTCCATTACCAATTAAATCAGTACGCCCGTGTTAATCACAAATGAAGTGAAGCTATTTGAGTTTTTGCTTGGTCGCCCTTGCACCAACTAAGCGAAGTTTTTTAAAAATTTTTTCAACCAAAAGAGAAAATGCGCCGTTGCCCATAACGTTATGAAAGGTACCAAATGGGTCGTGAAGAGCATATAAAGTAGTCATAAGGCTGACCATTTCGGATGAAAACCCTAAATGCTCTTGTAGCACAGGCAAAACCACAAGAAGACTTGCGCCTGCAATACCCACACATGCAAGTTTTGCCACACAAAATGCGGCTACATACGGCAAGAAATCGATAAAACTTGGAAGAGGTGCGCCACTAACCATAATTAAAGTGAGAGCTGTTAAAGTAATGGTTACATCATCTCCTAGCATGTGCATATTTGATGCAGTAGGAACAACCATGCGCGCCAATGCTGGATGCTGCACATTTTTTTCAGCACACTCTAGAGTAACTGGCATTGTAATCGCGCTAGACATTGTAGAAAATCCTGTAATTCCTGCAGGCAACATATCGAAAATAATTTTTCGCATGGGTTTATAGCCAATGCTGGCAATTTTATATAAAGCTAGGATATAGCAGAAACTAACAACAAGATTCAGAGCAAAAATATGCAAATATTCTGTGTAGAGGAATGTTAGCTTGTCCTCACTACTCATTTTCAGCATGAATCCCAATACATAAAGAGGCAAGATAGGTAAAAATGCTTTTTTTAAAAAAGTAGCAATTGCTGATTGAAGTTTATGAATGGATGCAATAATGGCGCCTGTGGCATGAATTTTTCCCTTGGCTTTGACACAAAAAAATGCAATCACAAAGGCACTTAATGCAACATAATCAGAACGAATTCCATGTTTGAACGGCATGTAAAAATAAGGGTGCACTGAAGATGCAACTTCGGTAATACCTACGTGCATAGACAGGTGTGGGATTATAACACTGCCCACTGAATAGGCAAAGCACAGTGCCACAGCATTTGAAATACAGATCAACCCAAGCAGTGAAAAAACCAGCACTGGACCCTTTTCTTCAGCGACAATCAGCGCATTAAACATGTAGGCGAAAATCATGATTGGTAAAAGAAATAACACGCAATCAATAAAAAATAGACTTAATGTATAAGCGCCTCGCACCAATGCATGAGGTAGCATTTTTCCAAATAAGCTAGCAAAAAGTATGCACAGCAAGAGTTGGAATGGGGTTGAACGCAATAGCGAGCGCAGTGATGATTTAGACGATCTACTCATTTGTTGAGTGTAGCATATGCTAGAGAATGGGGCAATTTGGGAGAGAGGTTTAATCAATGTTCTTATTTTTTAGGGATAATACGAAGATGAATAAAATTCCCCTTAAAAAAAATAGAAAAATCTTTAGGGGCTTTTTTCAGTTTGGCTTGATACTGAATCCATAAAGATCAAGACGTTTTTTAAATACAGATGCAAGCTGAACTGAATTCACGAAAATGGCCTAAGAAAAGAAAAGATATTTTTCAAAAATTAATATCTGCCCTGATAAGAAAAAATGAGACATATTTATGTGCAAAAAATAGCAAAAATTGGTCTGACCGAGCGCGGCCAGAACAGCTTGAACCGACACATCAATCGTGGAACACTTGGCTAATTTTAGCAGGACGCGGATTTGGAAAAACACGTACCGGCGCAGAAACTGTGTGGGACTGGATTAAGAACAATCGTTATAAACACATCGCGCTAGTAGGGCAAACAGTGATTGAGGCGCGTCAGGTTATGGTGGAAGGAGAAAGTGGCTTGCTGAGCGTGGTACCCAAGGAAGAAATTCTAAAATACCACAAAGGTGATGGGTTAATTGAATTTAAAAACGGCGCGCAAGTTCGTTTGTATGGAGGCGACCGTCCTGAGCGATTGCGCGGTCCTCAATTTGATGCGGCATGGGTAGATGAATTGGCAAAATTCAAAAAGAGCGAACTATTTTGGGAACAACTAAACCTTTGCTTGCGTTTGGGCACTGATCCTAAATGCATTGTAACAACAACACCACGTAGAAATTCAGTGATCACCCAACTAATGAATGATGAAGATTGCGTGGTAACCAGAGGTTCAACTTTTGACAATGCCGCTAATTTAGCACCAGGATTTTTAAAAAATTTGAATAAGCAATTTGCAGGCACGCGCCTTGAGGCACAAGAAATTTATGCACAGATGCAAGATGAAACAGAAGGAGCGCTGTGGGCACCTGATAAAATTCTTTATGAAAAACCACCCAGTGAAGACTGGAAACGTGTAGTGATAGCTGTAGACCCCTCAGAAACTAACAACGAGACAAGTGATGAAACCGGTATTATTGTGATTGGCCATCACACCAATCAAAATGCTTATGTACTTGAGGATGCAACACACAAAGCTGCACCAGCACACTGGATACGAAAAGTCGTAGAATTGTATGAGAAATATCAGGCTGACCGGGTCGTGGCTGAAGTGAATAAGGGAGGAGATATGGTCAAAGATTTACTGTTGGCCTGTAACCCAAACATTAGCTACAAAGGAGTGCGGGCCACCCGCGGCAAAGCGATTCGCGCAGAACCTATTGCAAGTTTGTATGAACAAGGCAAGGTTAAGCATATCAGCCCCCTGCCCCAGTTAGAGGCACAATTATGTTCGTGGGTACCTGGGATTTCGGCTAAATCTCCTGACCGTTTAGATGCTCTGGTTTGGGGGTTAACGGATTTATTCTTATCAAATCAAGGGACTTATAGCTATAAAATTTGGGTGTAGTTGTTGTTCATTTGTTATTAACAAAATATCAGCTAAAGTATCATAATAAGGAGATTGCATGCACTATATTATCGCCTTTCTTTTTTCTATTCTGATCATAATAAAACCACTGGAATGCTGCCTAGAAGTACAATTTTTCGGAGAGGTGGGATTCGAAGGACGTATTGTTGGTAATTTTACGCTCTGCGGAGACAACCATGAATCCATCATAACTTTAATAGACTATTCTATTATTGACATAGAAAATCTAAAGCCCCCATTAGATGGCATCTCGCGAATAGAATTAACACAAGGCATAGCGAAGGTAGGCAACACTGTAAAAACCGCACCAGCTATTTTTAACGCGATTTATGTTGATTCAAACAATCTAAGTACTTTTATTAAATCCCAAGCTAACCAGTTAGCAAACTTATTTAGAGATGGAAAACATTTTACGTATGAAGAAGAAGAATATGACCTATGCAACTTGATTTTTAAATCAAATCCAAACGTATCCACAGAAATAATTGCAGAACATTTTTCTGCTGAACAAGCTCAAGCTCTTTATCAAATCTGGTTACATCGACCTGGTGCTGATTTCACAAAAGCAGAATTCGACAAAGCTATGGCAGTGATATCAGCTGCTGAGAATAAAACTCAAGATGGCTATTTAGCAGAACTACAAAAGAACTTCTCTGAAGCAAGAGCGCTAGCCCTTTATCAAAATTGGCCGCACCGGCCTGGTACTGATTGCACAAAGACAGACTTTGATAAAGCTATAAAACTTCTCAAAAATGCGCCAAACAAAATAGAAGCCGCTTGTTTAACAGAACTGCAAAAATATTTTTCTTTTGAACGCGCCCAAGCTCTTCATCAAAGCTGGTCATATCGACCTGGGGTTGATTTCACACAAGCAGAATTCGAAAAAGCTATGGCAGTGATATCAGCTGCTGAGAATAAAACTCAAGATGGCTATTTAGCAGAACTACAAAAGAACTTCCCTGAACCGCGAGCGCTGGCTCTTTATCAAAATTGGCCGCACCGGCCTGGTGCTGATTTCACACAAGCAGAATTCGAAAAAGCTCTGAGAATTATGTCTGCCGCTGAGATTAAAACTCAACATAGCTATTTATATGCGCTACGAAGGAGTTTCTCTAGAGAGCGGGCGCTGGCTATTTATCAAAAATCGCCGTACCGGCCTGGGACTGATTTCACAGAAGCAGAATTCGACAGAGCTATAAAACTTCTCAGAAATCTACCAGACGAAACAGAAGCCGCCTGTTTAGCAGAAATGCAAAAATATTTTTCTTTTAAGCGAGCACTAGCTATTTATCAAAAATCGCCGTACCGGCCTGGGACTGACTTTACTGACGCAGAATTCGACAAAGCTATAAAACTTCTAAAAAATACACCAAACAAAACAGAAGATGGCTATTTAGCAGAACTGCAAAAATATTTTTCTTTTAAACGCGCCCAAGATATTTATCAAAATTCGCCGTACCGGCCTGGGACTGACTTTACTGACGCAGAACTCGAAAAAGCTCTGAGAATTATGTCTGCCGCTGAGATTAAAAATCAAGATGGCTATTTATATGCGCTACGAGGGAGTTTCTCTAGAGATCGGGCGCTGGTGCTGTCTCTTTATCGGTGTATGCTTGATCTAAAAATCAAAAGAAAAAGGTGAACAAGGCTACTTAAAAGTTTTGCAAGAAGTATCTTCTGCTGAGAGAGCTTCAGCTCTTTTGGGTGCGTTTATTCGCGGAGACCTGATTGAAGGCGTAGAGCTAGAAAATGAGGTAAATGCAGGAAAAGGTGCATAGGGACCTCTGCCAAGGAAGCACTTTGGAAAAAATAATTAACTGTGAGGTAATGCTTTGGATTGTTCATTTGTTATTAAGGAAATATCAGCTAAGCTTAATTGTGAAATTAACGCGCATCTGAGATAGAGGAATATGAAATATTATTTCAGTTTAATGCAGATTTTGCTGTTATTAGCTGGAATGAAAGATAGTCATGCCTGTTGCTGCTGGTCAAAATTAGATGATGCAGATAATGTGCGCAAAAGCAGCAGATTAGCATTACGTAAGCATTCTGATTCCACATGCTCTGATAATTCAGAAGGAAGTTTCTCAAGAATTTCTGAGTTTTCTGAACCTCAAAAACGTAGTGTTTCATTTTCTGTTTTCACTATTTATGAAGGAAATTTTTCACAAGATGTGATTCGTGCAACTGAAGAAATTTTGCGCACACAGTACCAATTCAATAGGACATCGGCTGAGCTTTTCATGTGGCTAAAAAGTAGCCTGATGAATAATTTTAGTTACGAAGAACCATTAGAAAAAACAGAGTATATGCGCGAACACGTTTTAAAATATCTAGATGAGAGGGAAAATTTTTTTCCAGAAAATTATTCAAAAAAATCAAAGAAAGATCTGGTATATGCTTTGCAGTTTTTCCTTCAAAAGCGCTACGCTTTACTTAATTATTGCATGAAAATTATTCTTGATCAGCCAACGGAAACAAGTGAATTTTTCCCTATTTTCACAGATAAACATTCTATTAAAAAAAATTTTTCCAATAGTTTAATAGAATATTTTCATCAACATCCTGCGACTCAAAAAATTCCTAAATTAGAAGCAATTCTTTCCCAACAATATGCATGGATAGTTATCACCAGTGCATTTAATTCGTTTCCTTTGAATAAAAGAAACTTTTTAAGCGATTTTATAAAATCGATGAATTTTTAAGGTTGCTAAATGACAGCGCTATTTAACCTAATTAGAAAATAATTCTGGGCTTTCATGATGGCCAAATTTTAGTATTTTTTTCTACCAATCTGGTTCAAACAAATTGATAATATGCCTATGGCCAATTTTTAAGGCTTTTTGATACGCGTGCCCAATACCATTTTTATCTGCATACAATTGCCCTTCACTAGAATTCAACAATGATTTTACTATAGTTTCCCGGTTATATATAACAGCATTCCATAAGACTTCGTTTATGACCCACTGGTCTGGTTGTATTTGTTCTGGTGCTCTGTTGAGTAGAAATTTTATCAGCTGGTGATTATTAGCAATTACTGCTTCGTTTAATATTTTGCTGATTCGGCATTGAGATGGAGCCAGTTGTCCCTGACGGGGGGTTAGTAAAAAATTCATAGCATATTGTTTGTTTGAGCTGGCAAGGTTTGAAAATATTCGATCAACTTGGTGCTGATCTAGGCGATTATATTTGAGGTCATGTGTTAATTTTTCGAGTTCACTTTGTTCAGCGTCACTTATTATAAGTGGTAAATTTAGGTGTATGATTTCCGTTGAGGCTCTAGAAATAATTATGAAATCATTGTCAGCTTCGACGCCCAATATTTTTTGAAATAGCAAACATAAACTTAAAAATTTTAAGCAGAAAGAGTTTTTCATAAAACTTTCTATGCTGTAATTTATAATAATATGTTATCACATTGACTGTTAATTTTACATTAACAAAATTATTTGAATTAAAAAACCAAGAAAGCATAACTGATAGAAAGCTAGCACTTTTTGTAACGCTTCCATAACCAGTATACAACTGCTGAAACAGCAATGATGCCAAAAGTGAGTTTGAAGTAGTACTCAGCTCTTTCAATGTTTTTTAGCAGAGATTCAAGCATATCACCCATGGCATAACCACTGTAGCAGCTAACTACTGTCCAAATAAAAGCTGAAGCCACGTTAAGAGGGGCAAAACGCTTGTGGTCAACATTTGCTGCACCAATAACAATAGGGCTGATAACGCGGATACCGTAAATGAAGCGAAAAACTAGAATAAACCACTTATCAAAACGATGAAGAAGCCTAAAAGCTTTTTCAGCGCGATGACGAAGTTTTGGGAAACGCTCAAAAAAAGCGGGGCCGTAGCGTCTGCCCACTAAGAAGAGCCCTTGATCAACAACAACCGTTGTACAAAAAGTAATGGCCATAACTTTATGTAAGTTTAAATGCCCTAGGGCCGATAAAGCGGATGCGGTGAGAATAACTGTTTCACCTTCAACAATGGCACCTAAAAAAACAGCAACATATCCCCATTCATGCACAAAGGCTAAAAACGATTCCATTAGGGCCCTTTATTATTATTTTGACTATTTGTTTATAACAGATTAAACAAGGAAACGCCATTGTTTGCGCAATATAAATAGCTGCAACAATAAAGCTTGCAGGCTTTGATCAATAAAGACAATTCAACTGCCGATTTACAGCTGGAATTACCTTATGCAAGAAGCATATTCATGCGAAGGCGGTAAAAACCAAGTTCGTAAATCAGCTCCTTCGAATTTCTTGAAATTTTGGCATATGCCCTTAATACGATTCTTATACGTAGCATTATCACAAGCGCCAGAAATTCTTAAAACTTTTCCAAATTTTCTTAAAAGGTTTGTTTGCAGACGAGTTATGCCATTTAAATCTTGGGTTATCTCGACTCCATGAAAATTTTGGTTAAAATGAAAGTACCCATCAGTTTCGATTCGGGTAACAGTTCCTGTTTCAGTGTTAGTGACCACAAAATCAATTTCGCAACACAAATCAGGATCATAGACATTATTTTCCAAATTATATGGAGCGCCTAATGTTGCTAATTGCTCGCCCACTTTCCTTTCAAACTGAGACATTACTTGATTATTTTGAGAAGAATTATTATTAAAAGCTTGCCTCATATCTAAAATCAATTGTCGCTGCCCTAAAAATTCTGCTGGCATTTCTTGAGCTGAATCAAAACAGGCACTCGCTGAAAAATCGGATTCTGTTTTGCATATAAAATCGAGTAACAAACTTTTATACAAATTTTTGCTGTTTGGAATTGCTGTAATTGAGAAATATTTATTGCGCAAAATTAGCAATGCATCGATTGCTTCATCAAGTGGAAAAGCTAGAGCTTTTGAATGAAATTCATCTCTAATAGCAGAAAATTCTTCACCACTCATCATGTTGTAAGCAATAATTATATTAGACAGGGTCTGTGCTATATCTCTTTTTGCATCAAAATGAATCCAAGGTTCTTTTAGCTCTGTTCTTTTTTTTTCAACGATCACACTGAGATGCTTATGAAAATCAAAGCCTGGATGGGAAGATGAGGATGCCCCAAACGTTTGTTGCTTTGGAAAATACCGAGACTGGGCCATTGCATAGAATAATCTTGTGTAGCCTAAATCACCCAAACCTCGTGGCTCATGGTTGTAAGTCCACAATTGATACTCAAGCGCATCAAAAAGATAGTGATTAGAAAAAAAGCATTCTGAAAGAGAAATAGCGCACTCAATAATGGCTGGCAAATCTTCTTGATTAAAAGATTCAGCTATTAAATTACTATACATCCAAGAAGACATGCTTTTTAGTTTTTCCTTGGATTCTGACCCTAAAGGAAGAACGTAATTCGTTTGTTGCCGGTGTGCATTAATTTCTGCTTTAAAGGTATTTATAGCGTCTAGCTGATCCCTTGCTGACATTGGCGCAATAGTTTCTGTTAGCCAAGATGGGTTTTTGCGCTGCATTAATTGATCAGTATCATCAGGATGTTTATGGCTTGCAAACAAGCAAGTAGAAAAAATTCCTAAGCCTAAAACAAACATTTTTGATAATTGGTACAGATTCATAGCAACACCCACGGATTTTTTATTAAGTTCAATTGCATTACAACGATGAAACAATGCGTTGAGGTATAGGGTTTTGTCAATAGTTGCGCAGAAATGTGGGGCTGTGTCTTTGAGAAAAAATTGATAGGAAAATTTCTTGACATTTCTTAGCAATATATCATAATATGACTAGTCTGACTAGTTTGAAAAAAATGTATGCAAACATGGCAATTACAAGAAGCCAAGGCAAAATTGAGTGAATTGATACGCAAAGCGACTCAAGATGGCCCGCAAGAAGTAACGGTACGAGGCCAAGAGCAGGTCGTGGTACTGTCAAAAAAGGCTTATGAATCACTTTTACGACCTAATTTACCTTTTTGGGAGTTCATGTCGAGATCTCCTCTTAAGGAAGTAGATTTAGATTTACAACGAGACTCATCCTTAGCAAAAGATATTTTCTTATGAAATATCTCTTAGATACAAATGTTATATCAGAAACAGTTCGCAAAAGTCCTGACGCCCAAGTGAAAAAATGGTTTGAGACTGTTCCGTCTGATCAATTGTATTTGAGCGTTTTAAGCCTTGGCGAAATACGACGAGGTATTGAAAAAATTCTTGATCAGGAGCGTAAAATATTTCTTTTAACTTGGCTTGAGCATGATCTAGTTAGCTGGTTTGGAGAAAGATTAATACCTGTTTGTTTTGAGGTAGCTGACAAGTGGGGATATATAACAGCACGCGGCACGTTTCCTGTTATTGACGCGCTTTTAGCAGCAACTGCCCTAACTCACAATATGAAATTAGTAACCCGAAATGTGGACGATTTTCAGTTTACAGAACTTGAAGTCATCAATCCTTGGAACTTTTAGCATTAAAAAGAAATCGCCGCATACTCACGCTTATTCCTAGTAGCACCATGAGAATACCTAACCAAAATACGTTGATAAGTGGTTTGTGCATAAGTTCAATTTTCCACTGATTATTATTGGCGAAAACGGTTGCGTGAAAATCATCGAAGTTGATTCGGTTCACTGCGGTTTGGTGCTTAGTTGCTTGGCTGATGTGAAAATGTTGAATTTCTGGTTGCAGCAATTTTGCGTTAATTGAAAATGTGAAAATTTCTTTGGTCACTTGGGGGGTTTCAACCACGTGGTGCGATACATAACGAACAGGATAAGCGGCAAAAGTTAGGGGAAGAGCATTGATATTAATCTCTTGCTTAGTAGTAAAAATTTCTGCGTGAGAAGCACCTAAAATGCAAAGCCCTACACCTAAATGCGCAGCAACGAACCCTTTAGTGAAAATGTATTTACTGTGGTTAAGCGTGCTCAAAATCAGCCAAAAACCAACAAGTGCAGCGCAAATGGCTAGAAGGTGAAAGTGTGGTTGCACCAAAAAATACCATAAAATAGTGCAGAAGCTGGCGTTAGCAAAGCTCCAAAAATGTATTTTCATATACGGTGCAAAGCCTGCAAAAAGGAGCCCTGCTAGTAAGAACGGATTAATGTATTGATGAAAGAATGCCTCGTTGATGCTGATATTTTTGCCAAGGCAGATTTTGAAAAAAACAGGAATAAGGATGAGCGCGCAAAGAATTGCAAGGGTGGATAAGAAGCCAAGCGAAATTAAAGCATGGAAGCTATTCACTGGATTGCCACGCCCATTACATGGGCTCGCAATGACGAACGCTACAGAAATGACCCCAACCATAAGAGCGCTAACCCCAAGCCAGATTCCGTTGAAAGCATCAAAGCCAAAACTGTGAACTGAAACAAGCACACCAGAACGCACAAGCGTTAACCCAAGCATAACCATGGGGAAGGCAATAAGCAGACAAAGCCTTTGAAGATAGCTATTATTTTTATAAACATGCACCGCTGCGGCAATGGCAAGCCAGGGAAATAACGATACAGTTTCGACAGGGTCCCAAAACCAGAACCCTCCCCACCCTAGTTCTGTATATGCCCAACGTGCGCCCAAGGCTAGCCCCAGTGTGATAAGACAAAAACACACGCGTGTGTAAAAAGGAATTTCAGGATCATCTGGAGTAATACAAGCCTTGACCCACAGCAAGAAACATAAAGTTTGCCCTGCGTATAAGATGGGGGGATGAATCGCCAGATAGGGGTTTTGCAGCGCTGGGTTAAGATCTTGTCCTGCTGTCATTTTAATAGCAAGCACTGCGAAAGGATTAGCTGCAAAATAAAGATAACTAACAAGGACAAGTAATATGAATGAAGCCAAGCGAATAGATTCAGTGTGCCGTAGACGTGTTGCCCATGCAGAAAGAAAGGTGAAAAATAGAAGCATTGAACCTTCATGATTTCCCCAAACCCCTGAAATTTTATAAAAAATTGGTGTGCTTTGGTGGGAATTTAACCAAACGTTGGCAATGGTGATGGCGCTGGTAAGGTAGAAAAATAAAAGCGCACTTACAGCAAAAGCACTGATACAAAAAGGTGCAATAAGCTTAAAATTTTGTTTGGCAAAAATATTGCGAATAAGAATAATTGCTAGAACACCAAAGAGAGCATCGACAAAATAGGCAAGTAGCATGAATTCTATTAGCCTATTCTGGCAATTCAAGGGTTGATGAACATTGCACTAGATAAATTTTTACTTTAATCCTCTTCTTACCTGAGGCGCTGTCTCAGTAATGTACATTTCATGCTCATGCATGCCAGACGGATAACGATTTCTAATAGCAACATTAATAGCAGCATCAATACCACTGGCCCATTGGGACGGTTCAAGGGTTGCTAAATATCGTACAAGGTTAAGTTTAGCACTAAATGGTACAAAATACTGGAGTCCGTTTAAGCGAGTGTTTCTTACCGGACTTAACCCTGACAGAACATTTTTAAGATCTACTTGTTGTTCTTCTGATAAGCTAGACAAAGCTTCTATATATTCAGATGTATATTTTGGTGAAACGCTGCCAGCTACTAAATAATCTAGCAACTGCTGAGGTGTTACTTTTTGTGTGCTTTCGCGTTCTTCTTCAAAAGGGGCATCCATAGAATAGAGAGAGTGATTTAAAACTAAGACTGTTGCAAGTATTAAAAAATTTTTAGATAGATATACAAACATTTCTTTTTTCCTTTCTTTGCAATATCTAATATACAATTAATTTGTTGAAACTTGCTAAATCCACCTTAGAAAATCCTTAAGAATGGAAATGAGTACCTCAACCATGATGAGGATGATAATAACCCATTCAAGGAAAGATGAGTGAGCGTGTTTGAGTTCATTGCTCAATATTTCATACAGTTCGTGCACCACATTGAGCTTGCTGTTGAGAATATTTAAGCGAACTTGAATATCAAGAAATTCAACAGAAAGCTGGTAAAAAGGCTCATAGCGGGGACGCTTCCAGAAGAACTCTGGGGTATCTAAAGCAAAAGATTCAAGGTTGATGGAATTTTTCTGACTAAATAGTTTTCCAATATGCTGCGAGATTTTTTTACGAGACAAGCTGATTTTGCCTTTTTCAGCTAGCTCTGCTGGCATATGACGTGTGCGCTGAATCGTATCATCAATATCATGTTCAAAAGCTGAAAGTTTGGCTGATTGTGACAAGCCGTATGAGAGTGAAATTTTCAACAACGGATCATCAGATTGCAAAATAATGCGATCGCCCTCTTCATCAATTACTGTTTCAGGGCCATATTCATAAATAAAGGTATCTTCTTGAATTTTTTCCAAAGGAGATTTTAAAAAAGGTATTAAAAGTTGCAGTGCTTCGCGTTCTTTATTAACAGTATATCCCCAAAAGACAACAGCTCCGTAGGCAAAAACGCACATAGTTTTTCCTGGTTCCATTGATAAAAGAGCAACCTCATCGTATGACTGAGCTGTCACTGCCGAGGATCTTAATGTTTGAAAAATGCCAGCAATGTCATAGGCTGAACCAGCACAATAAGACGCACAACGCATAAATGGCTACTCAGTAATTTGTACGACTTTTGAGCCGTCCATTTTCACAGCGAATTTCATTGCTTTGACTTTTTCGGTAAAAGGCCCCAACAGTAAGCGATAAAAAGTTTTCCCGTCATCGGTTTCAAACTCTTTGATCTGAGATTTCATACCCTTTAGATTGTATTTTTTCTGACGACGCTTCCACTCGGAAAGAGCGTCTGCTTCTGAAGTTACCGTGACCATTTGCACAAAGTAGTTTCCTTTTGCAGGCTTGGCAACAAACTCAGGTTCACTTTCTTGTGATTGAGCGGCTACTGGTGCTTCAACAACAGGCACAGGGACTGCCGCAGGCATTTGCTGCTGATACTGAGGTTGCCCAACCGTTGGTTGTTGCTGCCCTTGTGCATTTTGCATGTTAGCCGGAGCATTGTATCCAGGCGCATTATTATACATTTGTTGCTGAGCCATCTGCTGATTTTGGTCAACAGGTGCCTGCTGTGGTTGATTAGCCATTGGCAATTCAGGGGGAGGCAGTAATCGTTCAGCAGGTTCGGCAGTATTGCCATCGCTGATGCGATCATAGATAAGTTTATCTTGGTAGGGGATATTAATGCCCCCTCGGTGATCGGGGTGGACTTTGTGAGGCCCTGTTTCAGCGTGAATAAGCGGCGGTATATCAGAGGTTGGTGACTTTGCCCATTTGTAGGCAAACCAAGACAAGCCTGCAATTATAGCAACACCTGCAACAGCTACAAGAAGGCGAATTGGTGAGCTTTCGCTTTGTTCATTCTGTAATTCTTCAAACCCAGAATTTGCTTGAGACTCTCTCCAAAAGCCAAGAGCACGGACATCTTCAGGCATATATCCTGGTTGTTGGGGCTGGAATCCTTGGGGAGGATACCCTCCTGCTTGGAAATTACCTAATTGACTTGCTTGCACTGGGTACATGTAAGCATTTTGCCCGGACGACTGAGGTTGTTGTTGATTTGCATAAGGTTGCTGCGGGTGACGCTGCATGCCTTGCATCATCTGCATTTGCTGCTGTGTATAAAAATTTTCTTCGTTATTGTGAAAGAATGGCTGTGAAGGTTTATACCCACTTGGGACTTGTGGCCCTTGCTGAGGTTGTTGCAGCTGCTGTGGCTGCCCAAAATAAGGTTGCGGACCGTAATTACTATTAAAATTTGGATCATATCCTTGATGTTGGCCCATTTGTGGGTACATAGCAGGATCAACAAATGACTGTTGTTGACCAGTCGCATTTTGAAAAAAAGGCTCTTGCTGAGGTGATTGTTCACTCACATCGCCACGGCGCCGAAATCTAAATGACATGCGTTAAGTTCTCCAACTGATTTAGGATAAATTGAACCATTACATTATAAGATAGTATGTTCTGATACGAATTGCAAAAAAATGATTTTGCACGTGCTAACGAATTGCTTGCAATTTTTAACCTTAACTAATGCCCTGTATCACTCTGTGCACCACAATAAGATGCAATAAACGTTTTAACTTCTGGTGGTGCAATTTCATTTAAAATTTCGGTCGCTTGCTTTTGGCATTCGCGCAAAGTTTTATCTCCTATGTTTTCATCCCAAAAAAAGTAGCAGTCACTTAAGTGAGTGTACTTGAAAAATTCCAGTAAAGCCGGAATATCATTCGATCTGAAAGCCTTATCGAAAAGATCTTGAAAAGAGCTTACGCTGTGCTTTTCAAAAATCTCTTTTCGGGCCGATTCTCCCCGATAGTATGAAAACGGTATCGTAGGGGCTTGGGGTGACCAAATGGCAACTTGGGGTGGCACAGGGGTAATTTCCGCTGGCCCACAAAATTCTGGCCATTTCTGTTGTAACACTTTATATGCTTGACTTATGCCCACGCCATGTATTGTGTTTTTCGCTTCTTTAAATATTTCTTGTGTATAATGACTTGCTATCCAATCTTTCATTTGATCAATCAACGGTTGGTAATCTGAGTTTCTGTCAACCTTTTGTAAAAACACACCCAGTCTATAAAAGATAGTTTGTGGATCTAAACTTTCTCCATGCAATCGCAACACAGTTATAAAATCCTCACGGAGACGAAGAATACCTATATCAAGATCAAACGCTAAATCATTAAAAACTTTTTGAGGATCTCCGTTTGCTTTTTCTAAAAGCGGCCTTATACGCGCTTGGGCCAAATGATCGCTTTCTTCCGGGCACAAAGGACTTGTTACTACTGATTTTTCTACTGGCAAATCTTCAAATGAAGCTGCTGCCAGAGAATTGGATACTTCTGCATCCACCAAAAATAAGGACCAAAATAGAAACTTAGTTACTTTTTGCCAATAAAATTTCATACAACTCCTTATATAAAGCCTAGTTCAATTTAGTATAGCTAAACCAGTATAATTTGATAACATTAAAATTGGATTGTCACGCCCTTTCAGGGCTTACAATGACGCTGGAGAGCCCAGAAAACCTTCATCCTAAACCTTCGTAGTTGATCTAGAAAAAAAGGATATTATTTTAAGATTTTACCTTTTATTTTTGAAAAAATCAGTCATAAGCGCAGCGCATTCATTTTCTAGCATACCACCAATAACCTCTGGCTTATGATGCGAGTGGTCAAAAATTTTTGGGCCATGGTCAACACCCCCTGATTTGGGATCGTAGGCACCAAACACAAGTTTGCCAACACGAGCTTGGGCAATGGCTGCTGCGCACATAGGGCAAGGTTCAAGGGTTACATAAAGAGTACAGTCATTTAAATACAAGGTTTGTAAGTGGTAAAACCCTTTGGAAATCACAATAAGCTCTGCGTGGTGCAACGGATTTTGGTCACTAATGCACTGATTATGAGCCTTAGCAATAATTTTATCATTGTGCACAAGGACAGCTCCAACAGGAACCTCATTATGAAATATGGCACATTTGGCTTGATGTAAAGCTTGCTGCATGGGGGTCATAAGGTTTTCCGTAAGAGGTTTGCTGGGGCTATTCTAGTACTCTGTTAAAAAATTAACTATCCGTGCAATTTTTTTTATTTCAACACGTCAATTAATCAACAAAAAAAACTGATAGAAACTATTTTTGCAAACACAAATGATCTTGCTATGCACTACTTGCATGCCAGACATACGTTAAAAGTTAACAAAAAATTAACCAATTTTCACTCAATTTAAGCAATAAAAAGTCTCAAATGCCGCAGATACGTTGAATTTGCTCAGTAATTCGGCACGATAACTTATCCCCACATTCTGTGGATAAATCATTGGATAAATCTTGAATAAATACACTCTGTTGAGGCCAGCGCTCGGGTCTGTTCCCTGTGCTGAAAAAACAGGCTGGTCGCTCGACTCCCCCCTTTTCTGCCAATTTTAAAGAAAATTATCAGAAAATTTTATTTAATTTTGCTTATGGTATGTATTCATAATTCGTGAAAAATATCTGTGGATAACTATGTGTCAAGCCATAAATTGGCAATTGACATCTCTTTTTTTGGGCTTCATTGTAACTTTTTTGTGCACTGGAAAGAACTTAATGGCCCTTGAGGTAATTTATAAAGATGCCTTGATGTTGGCAATTAATAAGCCCGCTGGACTTCCTGTACATAAAGGCGCTGGGCAGAAAATGACAACCCTTGAAGATTACTTGGATGATTTGCGCTTTGGCTTGCCGAAAAGGCCGGAGTTAGCACACAGATTAGATAAAGATACTACAGGTTGCCTAATTTTGGGCAGAAACAAAGTTGCCCTGAAAAGATTGAGTGAGCTTTTTCAAGAGCGCAAGATTGGAAAAACATACCTTGCTGTTGTTCATGGAGTTATTGAGGCGCAAAGTGGTGAAATTAAACTGCCTATTGCTAAAAAATCTGGAGATAAACGTTCTTGGTGGGGGAAAGTTGATGAAAAAGGGCAGCCAGCACTTACTCGTTACGAAGTAATGCAGCAGTCAGACCTTGCAACTCTTGTAAAACTTACCCCCATTACCGGACGCACCCATCAACTAAGAATTCATCTGCAAGCTATTGGCCATGCAATTGTGGGAGACCAAATTTATGGAAAAAGAGATAAGAGTTATTCACTTTGTCTACATTGCTTTGAAATGACGGTTCCCTTGTATACAAAAAAAGAAAAAATCACACTTAACGCCCCACTACCACAAGCATTTGAGCAAACAATGGCTGCATTAAAGCTTACGAACCCGAATACCAATTAAGTAGAGGCGAAGAGCCGCCTCTACTTTTTAATTTTAAGCGATTAAATATTCCAAAAATGCTTTGACTGACGCTCGCATATACTGAGCTCCAGAATCATTTAAAAAATTACGAATGTTTTCTTGGTCTGCAACTACGTACGTTTTGACTTCATCTTGCACTGCAGCGAAGCGAGCTTTTAATAACGGTTCAAAATCTATTATTTTAGGATACCCAAATTTAGAACTTTTGAAATTCCATAGATTATTATGAATAGCATTAGCAATTTCCTGTGCAGACAAAAGTAATGCTGATTCTGAATACAGCGCTTTTGATATACTATCATGACCCTCAGTCACGGGAGCTATATCGGCAGCATTTGCAAATAAAGCAAGCGCAAGAGGCGTTACAAGCTTATTGTTGTAACTATTCTGCCTAATATCTTCTAAAATTACGTTGAATGTGGGCAGAATAAATGGCTGAAGCAACTTGCTTAACCACTCTGTATTTTCAATTGGTTTCTGCACTTCTTTTAAGATGAAATCAATGCCAGCTTGCGTTGATGGGAATAAGCTTTCCCTTAAAGCTTCAATAGCTTGATCATCTATATATTGGCTTGGAAAACCAAATGTTTGCGTTGCATTAGCATTAAACATAGGAGATGCCAAGATTGCTTGCTTAGCCTCTTCAGATAACTCGCCAAACCATTCTTGGATTATATCTGGTTTAATTGCATATAGGGACAAATCCGTTAACATTCCTTTTTTGGAAGCCATAGTATATAACTGCTTGTATAAAGTCTTCTTTTCATTGGCGGGAAGAGTAGAATATTGCATAGGGTTGCTATATCTAAACGTTGAAAACAAATCACCATCCTCTGGATCATCTGCATATTGTTGTGCGTCTTCAGGGCTTAAATTCGCCCAAATACTAGAGAACAAATAAGAAGGTACTGCTTGACCCAAATTTTTTGCCATTTTCAAAATTTCGCAAGCTGTGCGTGGTTCTAGTGAGTAAAAAATGGTTGATAGACCCAGCCATGAAAAATCTATCAAACCAAGTTCTTGAAATAAACTTAGTGTAGCTCCTAAATGATAATTGTGTGTACTGAACGAATGATATTCAGACTCTGGCTTATCAAAATTTTTCAAAGTATCCAATACCGCTTGGGAGCCAGAAATTCCAACAAGTTTTCTAAGAATATGTTCACACGTATCTTGCGAGACTAGCTTAAGAAAGCAGATATTTTGGTTCTTGACTTTATCTGGGTGAAAAATTGTAAGAATTGATTCACCATAATCTTTATACAATTGTTCTTCACTAATGCCTGCTCTAGATAATCCAGCAACAATTGCACCCCACTTATCTAATTTCATATCATTAATCAACCCACTTCTTAAAAAATTATGAAGATGGTTGCCATTTACTAATTCTTGCCAAAAAGTATCTGGAAGCTCGGCATAGTTGGTAGATGCACCAACAGATTCTCGAAATTTTATCCATTTTCTTTCGTCTGTGCGCTCTATTAATCCTGCTATAGACATTTCTATAAATGATCCAGAAAGCTTATTTTTGTTGTTTGCTTCTTGTGATCTAGGATTAAAAAAGGCAAAACGAAGTTGCGTTGTAAGACTACCATCCCACCCCAATAGCATTAACGAGCTTAACCCCTCTCTTAGCAAGGCATAGATAGCATATGGGCTTTCTGTGAAACTTGTGATATTGGCAAAAAGCCCCTCTTTTCTTGTGATTGCACTGGCATAAATGGAATCTATAGCCATAGCATGACGCATGCCAACCATTGCCATGTAATCAAGTAAGTTAAATTCTCTTTCTTCACCTGTAATAATATCAGTTTCATTAAACCGTACTGCGTGGGTAGAAGGATCTTGTAGGTAGACTTCCATTGCTTCTCGGTCTCCTTGCGCAACAGCAACTTTAAACTGTTCTAAAGAAACAGAAGGGGAAGACACTTGGATATTTAATTGGTTTTTTATAATAGTCTGTAAAAGCTTATGGGCTGTATAAAAATCGTAGAATGAGCGTATGGGTAATTCTACACCTTCTAACCGATTTTCTACAGTTGCGCGCGTTGCCGTTACAACATTACTTTCTCTATTTGCATCTGCTGGATCTGCAGGATAATAATGTGTTTGCACCAAAGCTGGATCTTTTCCAGCAAATAAACGAACTTCGTAATCGAAAAGATTAAAAGGCCTTAAACCATTTGGTATTAGCGCATTATACCTTTTAATATTTTTGTGCATTTCAATACTATCGCCAGCTCGGATGTGTGTCATAAAGCGCAGGGCTGTTGGCAATTCTTTCATCCACGCACTATCACCTTCTTCCAAACCATCATAAATGCTGAAAGCACTTCCATCAGGTTGTTGAATATCATTAAAGAAAAGTGGGTTATTAAAATACCAGCCTGAAAGAGCTATTTGCTCTTCGATAGCTTCTGGATGTGAAAATATTTGTCGTAAAATACCGACGCGACGTTTCTGAGTTAGTGCCTCTGGGTCTTCTACATAATATTGATCTGCAAATACTTGGTGTAAACGGCCTGCAATTTCCAAGGCTTGCATTGAATTTAAGCCGACACCTTTGAACACATCACTTAATACATGTTCTAAATTGAGAGAAACTTCTGAATGGCTTTGCTTCCAGTATGTTAATGTGCGACACCCATCATGCTCAGGATTACCTGTTAAAGCGGCATTAGCCGCAACTAATATTTCAAAAGGATTCAGGTAACCAAACTCTTGAATTGTTGATTGTGCTGTATCTGAAAATGCAGCCTTAACATTTGGATAACGGCGTGATGCGTAATCAAATAGCCTCCAATTCACAGCGCGTTTAGGAAGTCCTAGCATATCAGAAAGCACTGAATAAACTGTGTTTAAGAAATGAACTTCAGCTGTGCACCCATGGTAAGCTGTAAATAGTTCAGGATGGGCGCGTTCTTGTGCAAAAACGGCCTCTACAGCGCCCACAAAACTTGGATGGGTAATTGTGTCTGCTTGCTGGGAAAAAGAACGCATACTTCTTACTTTTTCTTTGTATGCTTGCAAAACTGCAGCTGTATTGTTGAGATCAAGCTGGTTTCCTAATAAATGCCGCAACTGTGCATCGGTCATGGTGGGGAGTTTTTCCCATGTTATGGATGCGGAATTAGTTGGATGGTTTTTAGTTTTAAGGTCTTTAACTTCAACGGAATATTTCGTATCGGTCGTACCTGGCTTTTGCTTACTTTTTAGCTGCGGCATTTGTAATTGAGGCAGGGCTTGCGTCAATTGTTTTAAAACTTGAGCACGCAATGCATTAGTATGCATCAATTGCGCAAGGTCATCATCTACAGAATTCACATGCCAAAAGTTTGGTGAATTAGGCGCTAAGGGATATGTGTTAGCTATACCAGTAGGCTTATGTAATAAACGCAACTCGATTGATGGCGCATTCGCTTGAATTGATTCTAATGGGTCGAATTCTAAAATTTGACGTTTTTTATCATCAATTTCTAAGGCTATTTCTAAAGGTGAAAATCCTTCTAAAATTCTTGGGCTGCCTAACGCTATTTGCAGCTGTCTTTCCCTTTGAGCATCAGTAGTTAGAGTGCCAGAGTGCACCAATCGCCAGTCTTGAAAACCTGATTTAGTAAAAGCAATTTGCGAAAATGTTTGGGAGTGTTGCCCCTTTATTAAAAATTTTTTTACAGCTAACTGCTGAAGTAGCGCAAAAAAGGGAATACTAAAATGTTCTGGTTTTTGATTAGCAACTATTGATTCAACGCGCAGTTGATCTGGAATATATTTACCGAGCACATTGCCAAAAATAGCAGGTTCTGACAATTTCGCTAGATCAGTTGCTAAAATCCACTGGTATTGAGAGACTTCACGGCCACCATTACTTGTGGGACCAGCTTCAATGCCAGATTCAATTACTGGCATAAACATTTCATTCATTTTTTTAAAGAAAATCGTATGACGACGAATACTTCCGCCAAAGGGAGAATTTTTCATATCTATTTGGTGAAAAGATTCATTAAGTAATTCTGCTTCAGTTGTGGTGATTTGCCCTGCAGTTTCTTCAGATAATTCACGAACAGCAGTTTGAATTGCTTGTTCACCCTGCTCTACTTTTCCTCCGAAGTCTCCCCAGGAAGGTGCGTCATATTCTCGTTCATTGTAAGTTTTTTTGCTAACTAATAGCCATCTGCGCCCCTGTGCATCATCATGATAAGGAAGCACGCTAGCGCTTTCAAATTCAGGTTCCCAATCAAGAGGAATTGCCCAAACAAGCTGATGAAATGTAAAAGAAAAAAGAACAATACAGTTTAAAATTTTACGCATTAATTACCCTTTTAAAACTTACGAAAAGAAATGATTATTGTTATATAATAAATATTACATCTTTTTTCAATATAAATTTAGTTGATCAAATAATAAAATTACTGTAATGCATGTGAATGGTCATAATAAAAAATACCCAACATAATGAATACTTTATACAGACACTTTTTTTTAGCGCTATTTATTTTTGGGTGTAAAGATTTTTTGGCTGCATCAGCCCCTATTTTGGAAATTGATTCCATAGCAGATGTTAGAAATATGCCTACGTTTAACGATCACTATTTTGGGCCACATGTAGTTTTTGTTTTTGATGCGGATGAAACAATTAGCCAGGTTGATTGCATGGCTGTTAATTGGGAAAACCAACGACAGCACAAAGAAGCAATACTAAGAGCAGTATCTGCTTTTTATTGGGAAGTGGTTACTAATACAACACCCGAAGGATTTATTCCCTTTTTAACCACGCTTTACTCTGTTTTTGAAAATCAACCGCTTGCGTATAAAGTAACAGAAGATGCTTGGATGCCTTTTTTAGAAGAAGCGCGCAGCTCAGGTGCTTACACAATTGTTGTTTCATCACGCAGATTTAAAGATGAAGAACCGGCGCGGATTGAATTTTTCAAAGAATTGGGGTTTGAGCGCAAAGATTTACTGTATGCGCGCAGCAACAAAGCAGACATAGTTCATGACTGGCTTGCTGACAAAACCAATGTTACACATATTGTTTTTGTTGATAATTTGCAAAAACACTGCACAGAAATTATGACGTCTGAAAAATTAAAGACTTATCAGCGTTGTGCATTTATGCACAATGGCTATAAGCATTATTTCGAAGCGCATCATCAAGCAATTTTACCCCTACAACTGCGGGCTGCTACTAAGGGTACACGACTAACTGATGCTATAGCACTAGAACTGTGGATAGCCAACAATGAAAAAGAGAACATTTAAAAATTTTTTTCTTCAATAACATCAGCACCGAAAACTGCCATGATGAGAATTGCTAAGGGAAAAAACACAACCGCCCAAAAGATTAACCAGCCCCAAGAGCCCCGATAGCGCAAATAAAAAATTGAATCGACCTTAACAAAACGTGCGTTCATAAGCAGCAAAAAGAAGGCAAGCGGCGGCCAAAAAATCAGAAAGAAAAGTAGCCAAAAAATACTGCCATCGTATTTTAGAGGGTACACGCAACGAGTTTTAATAATGGACATAGGAAAACAATGCTTGATATATTTTTTTAAAATAAATGTAGTTTTTCAAAAGTCAAAACACTTGCCAAATTCCAGATCGAAAACAAATTATCGCGCATGTATTAAACTATTTTATTTCTTTAACATTTTTGAGAACTGTTTCTAAATTGCGAGTAAAACTTTGCAATGCAAGATTCGGGTTAGGCGATGAAGCAATTTCTTGTGCTACATCAGCAAAATGACTGCCTGTAGCTAGGTAAAGTTGTTCAGGTGGCAAAAAGGGAGCAATACATGTATGGTAAACCTGCTTTTCTAAGTAAGGAGAAATTATTCCATCAAAACGAGTCAGAAGGCGCAAAAATTTCTCTTTTTCTGAAGCACTAGCCAGATGATTAATATTCTGTGGAGGGTAATGATTGAATATATTCTCTGCTCCTGGAATATGTTTTTTTAAATACTCCCAATCATCGTGATCTTTACCTTCAGGCAAATCATTATCTGAATCACTGTCAAAACTAGCAGCACTAGCTGCGGAAAAAGTGATTGGCCCCGACAGATCTTCATCTATAGGAAAATCAGTGAAACTTTCATGGACAGCCCAAGTGAAACTAAAGAAAGTTGTAACTAGAAAAAGTAGCCTTAACATATAGCACTCCACCCATGAACTTCTAATGCATTAATCGCATTATTTTATTACCAAGTCAATTATTTTATAGGATTTTTTTAGCCATTTCATGATATGCCCAACCAATTCTTAGCACCTTTAATTTTCTGGTATGCTGATTCAATTTTTTCAACATGATCAAGCGTAACACTGCCAATTGCCAACAAATCTGCAAGTGATTGCTTTGCTTGGTCTAAAGCTTCTTGATGTGTTGCATACTGAGAATCTGATACCCATTCATTCAGGCCTTGCTGTACTTTTGGAATTTCATCAGTCAGTAAACGCGTGGCAAAAACTTGTGGATTTTCTAAAAGATCGCGTATTGGCTTAATAATCTTACTTTTTGAACTTACTGCAACACTATCTTGCCGATCAGTGGTACCTGAACTTGCAATAGTCCGAAGTTTTTCTTCCACTGTACGGCTAGAAAGGTCAATATAATACTTACCAAGAAGAGGCTCTGCAGTTGGATCTGAATAGCCTTTTGCAAGCGCGTATTCAGCTATTGTTTTCTTGATGAACTCGATGTCTGAAATCAATTCCTTTGCTGTTGCTGACGGTGAAGGCGCACCCATTCCCGCTATTCCTACTCCACCTGGCGTTACGACTGCTCGTCGTGCTGCAACACCACCTGGTGTTACTGGGGAGGAAAATGCACGCATTGAGGAAGGAGTACCAGCTTTTCGAACAGGCAAAGGCGTACCTGCTGAAGATGAAGCGGCACCAACTGGAGAAGCTGATGATAGTCTTGCCAAGTGCTGACTGATTTTTTCTTGATTGGAAACTATATCAAGCAGAGCTTTAGCTTTAGATAACTCTTTTATTTGTTCATCAACTTGCTCTGGGGGGTTACCAGTTATTATATCTTCAACAGGGATCCGCTCTTGTATATAATCCCAACAGTTCTTCAATATTTGCTCATCCTCTGGGTTGCCTAATGCGCCATCAAGTAACGATCGGTCTAAAATGCTACCCAAAATTTCTACATGCCTGTTGCGTTGATTTAGAAGGCCTTCGAGTTTACTGATTCGGTACTTTTGAGGTAGTGAACGATTTAAATCATCGCTTATTGTTAAATCGTGACCAATTAGTTCAAGAGTCCTGATTAGGGGATCAACTGTGTTGTATGGTGATTTTTTCACGACCGAAGCTGATGACTGTGCGCTTTCAATCTTAATCACTTTACGTAAATAATCGAGAAATTCTTTTGCATGCTGCAATTTAATTTTATTTGTATCGTAACTCATAGCAGCATATTCTTTTTCAAAATTTTCAAAATTTTCTACAAGGTCGACGACGTTTATAAAAAGGGCTTTCTTCTGAGATAAATCCAATTTATCAAGATCTCTGCTAAAAAGAACAAATTTCGAATCATTGTCGGTGGCGTTGGATTGGCCAGCAAAGAATTCTTTCATAAATTGCTTTCCATCATTCAAAATGATAAAAAACCAAAATGGATTAGACATAAAGTCATAAAAGATTGGCAAGTCTTTAATCCTTTTTTTCAATTTTGGGCTGAGTTTGACTGCAATATTTTTTTCTCTTTCCGAGCCTGTGCCTAAAGCTGGCATTGAGCTTATTTCTGCAGCTAGATCCTGCTGAAGTGATGTTGCCTGATCCACCATGAATTCACGAGCTGTTCGCACTAGCGGCTCTGCTCTGATAGTAGAAATAAGTCTTCCCTGCTCTTCTTCTATCCAGCGTTGTACCTGGCTTCTATCATCCGCCAATGCTTTGATATAAGGATTAAAATACGTAGGCGACGAACCCACTAATACTGACTTCACATTATTCATGCAGACATCAAAATTTTGGATTGTCTTTAAAAGGAGACCATTTACATCAATTGAAAAATCTCTAGCTTCACCTAGCCTTCCAAAAAAATCCTCTAAGGCCCCAGAAAAGATACCACTAAAATCACTTTTTTGGCGTTTAAAGGTTGCTTTTAACTTACGCACGTCTACAGATGCCCTTTTTAATATTTGCTGACACTGCGCTGTTTCTATAAGGCCTACAGCTTCAGTTTCATTAGAGCATTCTCCAAGTTTTGCCATTACTTGCATAAGCTCTCGCGTGTCTTCTTCCATCTGCTTATAGCGATATGCAATCTGGTTAGCATCTTCTATCATATGATAATAAGAATCCATCAAAGCACTAAGTGCAGGTGGCTCACCTTCCTGTTTATCGGGACGTGGTGTTAAAATAATCTTATACTTTGGGCGCTGAGAGTCCCCAAAAACTGTCTGCATTAATTGATATTGCTGAGCTAGGGCTTTAAATCCTTCAAGAACAACGAAATATTCGTCTGAAGAAAAAGTAAACGGTCTCTCAACCAGTGTGCCATCTTTTAATTCTACGTTTAAACATACTGTGTAAGTAGTATCATCAAAAAGAAATTGATGAGCTTTATGTTCTGAATGATTGAGTAGAGTAAGCACTTCACTCGCAACAGCTTGAGGGATATTCTTGCTAACAAGGGCATCAAGCTGCGCTATTTCAGCCTGTTTTCCGGCAACCACAAGCTGCTTTTCTGTTTCAGAAACCTTTTCCTCGAATGTTTCCTTTTCTTTTGTCGTTGTTATAAGTTGTTGTTGAAGCTGATCACTGAGTTGCTGAGCTAGGATTTTATCCTGTTCTTCTTGGCGAGCACGCTGTTCGGCTTCTTCACGTTTTTTTCTTTCTTCTTCTATTTGCTGGGCTGATGCAGCGCTGACGGCGTGGCGAGAGTTGTACCAGGTTGCGTATTTTTCGATAGTATTATTGGCTATGTAATCGCTGCGTTTTGCTGGTATGCTTTGAGCATTGCCATTTAATATGTCAGATATAAACTGTTGCCCTTCGGCTGTAGACTGCAGAAATTCTATAACTTTCCCCCTGTATGGAGTAAAGCTTAACGCATTGGGCAGAGGATTCTTGGCTACAAAGTCTTCTGGGCTTGCGACAAGATTCATGAAATCAAGAGAAAGTAAGCTTAAAGTTAATATTATTAGTTTTTTCATGTTGTCAATATTTCAAAATATTTTTCGTTCTGCTATTATTGCAAAAAGTTGCTTAATTTTTGTTTAATAGAACCTATGCAAAAAACTTTTATTTGTCAATATTTCAAAATATTCTTCATTCCGCTATTGTTGTAAAAATTACTTAATTTTCATTTGATAGAGCTTATGCAAAAAACTTTTATTAGTTCAATTTTGATACAAACAATATATCTAAGCACCTTACAAGCTAGCCAGGGTTTCTACATTGGTACTGATTTTGGATTAAGTAATATGTCAGGCAAAAGAAATGATTCTGCAACTGATAACCCACCACATGACCCTTCGTTAACAACTAATTTATCTTTCAATAAAAAAACACAAACGAATAGCATTAATGGCGGAATATTTGCAGGTTATCTGTTCAGGATGAAAAATTTCGGCATAGGCCCAGAGCTTTTTTATAATTATGGAAAGCTTGAGAATTCTATTGTTGGACAACATGTTAATGGCCCCATAGACACAACAATTGCATTCAATGTTAAATATCGTTCCACGACTCAAATCGGTACAAATGTTCGGTTTGGTTATTTTTTCGACAAATATTTTTTCTACGGCCTACTTGGCGTTCAAATTAAGACAAATCAATTTTATGCTCAAGCTCAGCGAACAACAATTGGTGACCCAATGACAATTCACAGCTATAAATCTAAAAGAAAGCGGGCATCTGCTTTTACATTTGGCATTGGTACGCAAAAAACCATTTCTGAGCATTATGATATTGGCTTGGAATGCAAAATTGGAAGCTTTCCAAAGAAAAATTTCACGTGGAATTTACAAGATCCTAGTTCTACAGTAATTACCAGCTCATTCAAATATCAGCTACGGTCAATTAGTTTAAAGCTTATGTACGTGTTTTAGGATTCTTTAATTCTTACATATTGTTTTTTGTGGTCCTTTTTATAATTTTCACCATAAAACATCAATTACCAGCTCGTTCAAATATCAGTTACGATCAATTAGTTTAAAGCTTATGCGCGTGTTTTAAAATTCTTTAATTCTTGCATATTATTTTTTTGTGATATTTTTTATAATTTTTATCATGAAAATGATTTAATAAATATCTTAATCTTGACATATTAAATCTTAATTATTAGTATTGCACCTCACTAGAGGAGAGCCCAGCACGCATGAAAAAACTAATAGTACTAATTCTAAGCTTACTTTCTCTTAATTTCATGAATCTTGTCGCAAGCCCAGAAGACTTTGTAGCCAAGAATCCCCTGCCCAATGCATTAAGCTTTACTCCATACAGGGGGAAAGTTATAGAATTTCTGCAGTCTACAGCCGAAGGGCAACAGTTTATCTCTGATATGTTAAATGGCAACACTCAAAGCATACCAGTAAAACGTAGCGATTATATAGCCAATAATACCATCGAAAAATACACAACCTGGTACGCGTCATATATTGCTGCTCAAGAGGCAGAAAAGAAAAAACAGGCCCTAGCAGCTGCAGCATCTGAATTTGGTATTATGATGGATGGAGAAGAAGATTATGAAGAGGAAGAAGCCAGAGGCACCAGCAGCACCGGGCTTACTCCACTTAAAAGACATATTAGGAAACAGCAGGAAAAAATTGAGGAGCTTAAGGTACTAGCTCAAAAAGCTGAAGAAGTATCTCCGCTCAAGAAAACTCTTGCAAAAGATAGGCAAACATCTGTACAGCTTTCCAAGGAACTAAAAGAAGTCAAAGAGAAACTGGAAACTACAGAACAAAGACTTCAAGAAGAAATCCAGCGCATTAAAAGCCAAATGGGTGGTGATGCATTGGCAGGCATTTTAGCAGATAAACCATCTTCATCTAGCACGACTGGATCGGTTTTATCATCTCTATCTGATATATCAGCACTAGATTTAGAACTTGCCAGTTATTATAGAAAAATCGAAGATATTAATAAGCAGATCGAAAGATATGGAGAAGTTCGCACAGACTACGAACATGTGAAAGCACTATATGATGAATCATTAGAATCGGTAGTGGTAACAAGAGAAGTAAGACAAGAAAAACGAGGCAAAAGAACCCTTGAAGTAGAACTGGTAAAAAAATCAATATCTGATGTGACAAAAATTTTAGAATTGATGGCAAAAGCAAGCCAGATTGCGAACAAATATAAGCCTATAAAATTTGAAGGGGAAGAGAGAGAAATTAGAGATGGCTTAACAGTCACCATTAAAAGAGTAGATGGTGTTAAAGAGAAAATGGAAAAATCTTCTGCTGAAAAAAGAGTCACCATGTTGGTAGATATATTTGAAAATACATATATTGAAATACCTTCAAACGAAATGCTTAGGCTAGAAAAAATTGATCATCTACAGAAATCTCTTAACCTTACGCTTAACTTTGAAGCATCAATACTTACCTTAAAAAATGAAGACTTATACCCTTCTGCTGAGTTTACTAAAATTGATGGTATTATATCAAAAGCACTTAGCGATCTTCGCGCCAAAATTATAGAACAAGATAGAAGAACTTACGAAGAATATTCAGCAATTCTTGAAGAAGAAAGCAGCTTACTTAATCAAACAGCACTAGAGAATTTTTCTAATCTGCCAATGACTTTGCAGCTATTACGGGCACCCATGGCGTTTTTTATGCTAGAAAAGCCAAGTGAAAATGTAAGAGTTATTCCCTTTAATTCTTTGGCACGCGTTGGAGATGAGATACAATTTTTGACAGAGAAGCAGAAAAAGGCTCTCTTTTCTTATTTATATTCTATCATTTTTAATTTTGAAGATATTTCAAGGCAGTATCTCAAAGCCAATTTACGCACAAGAACTCCTATTAAACCTGAAGATCTTCACGGCTTAATAAAATTATTAAAAGAGGCTTTAAGAACATCGCCAGAGCAAAAGGCCTTCGAACCCACAAGCATAACTCAAGGCGAGCTTGGAAAATTTTCACTAAAAATAGATGATTTAATTTCTGGTAAAACTTATCGAAATGCAGTTATAGGAAAATTTTTAGGAGCACGCGCGTCGTTGAATCAACTATTGGCGGGTATTCCCAAAGAAGCTTTGGAGACATACCAAAGCTACGCAAATGCTCCAGAAGAACATAGATCGACAATAGGAAATATATTGAACTGCTGGGAAACATTATCACAACAAGGTACCCCCGTAATTAAAACAGAGTCAGAAACAGCAGAATTGGAGCACCTAATCTTCTTAGAAAATGAACTAGCAAAAGCCCAACAAGACTTAGCAAAAGATCAGGATTTACTAATAAAACTAAGTAAAACCTTACTGCAAGGAGATACCAGCGCAAGTAATTCCCTGGCAGTGGGCATAACAACCACTGGAGTTGCTAGCCCATCTTCATTAAACGCAATGCCCAGTCCTGGGAAGAAAAAGAATACCGGCCCCCTTTCTAAAGTTGTTAGCGCTATGGTTTCAGACACTTCGTTCGTTGATACCATAATGGTGGGCAAAGTTTTATTAACAGAAGAAGTAAGTAAGGGAAAATTTACAGCAGCTGCTGAAATAAAAACTGATGATAATTCTGATGTTGGGAATATTTCTGGCCGAGCGGCCCCTTCACTTATGCCAATAAATGAACAAGACTTAGAATTGAGCCTTCATAATATTGAAACCCACTTAGAAACACAAAGAGCTACAATCAACGAAGAGGAATACCAAAATTACAAAAGCAGAATAGAGGCTGCAAAAGCTAATATCGCAGCAGAAGCTTTACCGATGGCAAAAATAAAAATCAAAAAATTGCAAAAAGATTTAAATATTGAGGTCAAAATAGCTAGCGCTCCGGTTTTTGCTGCTCCGATTTTTGATACAAACCCAAGAAATACTGCAGTAGTCATTCCTCAGCGACGTTCAGCTATTGATTTGGCAGCTACAACAGCTGAAAGTCTGGAACAAGACCTTGTTCAGCTTGAAAGTCAACTAGAGACCAAAAAAGATGGGATGACAGAAGAAGAATACGAAGGCTATAAAAATCGCATACAAACGGCTAGAAATAATATTGAAACAGCCTTACCAACAGCACAGATGAAGATCAAAAGCTTAAAAAGAGATCTGAAGTAAGCTTAAAATCGCTTTATCTGTGAAAAGGCGCTGACTAGTATGGCGCCGTCGTGATTGAACTATCACTAGCCCTAGGGCTTTGCAAAGATGAAAGCCTATGCTGCTGCCCGAAGTTCAGTTTTTTGGGCGGCGGGAGCGGCCTTAAAAAGCCACAGAAGTGCCACACCACCACATAATACAACTGTTGCAATATAGATCATCACCCCAACTACGCTGCCATTCATAAGCTGAGTAAGCGTGTTGGCAATAAGCGGAGTGAAGCCGGCGAAAAGACTTAGTCCCGAAGAAAAAGCAAACCCTGATAATCTGCCCCTAATAAGCACTGGCACTTCAAAAGAATTTAGCGGATGCACAACGGCATAAGACATGGACGCTGGTAAGATCATGATAATTTGAAAAAGCATAAAGTGATGGTTTTGCAATAGTAAAAATGCCGGATAGAGACCTACTAACAGTATTAGACAGGCTGCTAGCATGATTTTTTTTATGCCGACCTTATCGCTCAGCCATCCAAAAATTGCTGTAAAAACATTGTGGCAAACAACAGCAAGCACAGTCATTCTAACTGCTGTATGCAGAGGGATTGCCAATACTTTAGTCATATAAAAAGACGTATAATTAAGCGGAATCCATATCAAAACGCCGGTGACTGCACCAACACAGAAAGCACGATAGACATATTTCAAATGCTGAGGGCTTAGAAGTTTTAATTTTTCACCTGATTTGATTTTTGCTTCATTTTCAAAAATAGGACTTTCACGCACTGAGCTACGCAGGTAAAAAGTGACCATACCAAGCAATGCTGCAAGTATAAATGGTACTCGCCATGACCAATCAGGCATGCCTGGACGCGTTGCAATAGCCACGCAAGCAATCGCTAGAAGGCTACCCATACCAGCTGCAGAATTATACAAACCAGCAACAGTTCCTGCCTTTTTCCACCCATAATTTTCAATAAGCAAAATACCGCCATTGGTGAATTCTCCGCCCATGCACATGCCTTGAATAATGCGACAAGTAATCAAAGCGATAGGCGCCAGAATGCCAACTTGAGCATAAGTAGGAGATAGCCCAATGCATAAAGTAGGGATTGCCATTCCAAGAATAGATAACATAAGGCTTTTACGACGGCCCTTAAAATCAGCCGTGCGCCCAAAAATATAGCCACCCAAAGGACGAGCCAAAAACCCGATTGCAAAAAATAAACCACCAATAATAGCATCATGCAAAGGGCTAATAGGTGGGTAAAATTTAGAGGAAAGCAAAAAACTAAAATGCGCAAAAATAAAAAAATCAAAATATTCAAGCAGATTGCCGCACATTAGTGCAGCTAGTAGATGTTTAGGAGGCTTTGGAGAGTATGTCATTAGGAATTATCTTTAAGCAAAATAAGATATACCTTAGGAGTATGCAACGTATGCGAAAAATGCGCAAGTGTTTTCCTTTTGCAAGTGAATGATAATCTTGATTTAAATTAAAATTAATGAAATGTTGGGTATATTAGAATCAAAGAAGAAATAAAAGGCATTAAAACATGTTGTTTTTTGTAATTTTATTCACTGTTTTTGTGCAAACCCAAGCAATCATTCATGCGGCCGATGAAGTAGCTAGTGAAGCAACATCTGGGGAAGATATAGCAGATTTTTTGGGCAGTAATGCCACAAATCCTTGCCAAGAAACGATTGTAGATTACATTTCTTTACCGTGGAATATAGAGCAACACATAACCAAACTTGCAAAGGAATATATAGAAAACTGCACTGCTAACACGATATTAAAAATAAATAGAAATCATGGCCTTGGGCAAATGCTTGGTCTGAAAAAATCACATCGCCATAAAAACAAAACCACAAAGAAAACACTCGGCTGGATTGCGGAGAAAAAAGACGAAGTTGCAAGTTATCTAAGTACTTTAACGAATGAAAGAGATAGCTACACAATATACATTGGCATCCATGACGAATTACAAAATGCCCCATCATATATTGGCGATGAAACAGAAAGAGAAAGAATTTTTTTAAAAGAAATTGATCTGAGTATTTGGCTTTCTACAATTAAAAAGGGATGTATTGATGAAGAAGTGAGGTTGCTGCCAGAAGGTTTAGCACCTGTTATTAATGAACAAACTCAGCTGTTAAATCATCTAGAAACCCTTTACAGGAAAAATCTTGAACGTGTCACCTCAGGTGAAGCAGCAATTGCTTTCATTCTTAAAAATGTAAGCGCAGAGCATAAAGAATTTTTTGCAAAAAATCGCGATGATATTGCAAAATACGTAATGCAGATTTATTATCCCGAGGTATAAAAATAACTTTGTTCCATAAAAAACTTTCTGCTTTTGCTTTAATTGAAATAGCGATTGCCCTGTGTGTGCTAGGTGTTATTGGGTATATGACCATACCTTTGCTTGGCAAGGTTCAGCAGTGGCAACGAGTGCGCGCAACAACTATTAATCAAGAAAAGATTATCGAAGCTTTGGCTGGGTATGTACTTGCCAATAAACGTTTGCCCTGCCCGGCAATAAACTCAAATGGCCAGGCACAAGCTGTGTGCACAAGTGATACTAAAGCTGGATTTGTGCCGTATAAAACACTTGGAATTGATGCCAAGATGGCTAAAGACGGCAATCATCATTGGATGACTTATGTGGTACAACCAAATCTTACGGCTGAAAAAATTCGCTGGATACAGCCAATGCAAGATTTAAAAGTTGATCCCAAAACAATTTTTTGTAAAACGCCTGGCTGTGAATTGGCAATACTTGATGAGCAACATGAACCGTGCGTGGTTGCGCCAGATTTTGTAGCGGTTGTATTAATTGCGCATGGAAATAGCGGTGGGTACGTGCTTGATAATGGATCCATCCAACCAGTCACAAGCACAGATCCTGATAAAATAGTGAATGCTGAGCGGGATAATCAATATATAATGAAGGCGCTGCAGTATCGTGATGCTTCTATTTTTGATGATACAGTACTATTTGCAAGCCGCAATAACCTAATGGCGCAGTGGGCTAAATTTCCGTGCCAAAGTTGATAAAACGAAAAATTAAAAAATAAAATATTAATATCTATGAAAGTAATTTTTGATCTTTATCATGCGGTTTTTTTAAAGATTCATTTTTATAAACAGTATTACTATTTCTTGACTTTTTAGAAATACTAAGTAAATTGAGAAAGATGATGATTAATATTTATACTGATGGCATTTGAAGAAACGGGCCTTGGTGAGGCCCTAGTTAAGCGCTTGACTGAAATTGGCTTTACAACTCCTACTCCTATTCAAAAAAAAGCAATCCCTGTAGCACTTCGTGGACAAGATATTATTGGCCTAGCGCAAACAGGCACAGGAAAGACAGCGGCATTTTTGTTGCCAATTCTTAGCATTCAGTCAGAAAAAGCCCAAAAGTCAAGAAATCCAAGTATTTTAATTTTAGAGCCAACCAGAGAGTTGGCATTTCAGGTGCAAGAAAGCCTGAAGAGATTTGATCCTGAGGAAAATCTGAAATCAGTGTTGCTTATTGGTGGTGACCCGATGGGGTTGCAAGAGCGCGCTTTGAAAAAACCTCACCACGTTATTATTGCAACGCCAGGACGATTAATGGACTTCATTGACCGCGGCAAGTTACTGATGTACGGCGTGCAACACGTGGTCATCGACGAAGCTGACCGCATGCTAGATATGGGTTTTATTCCTGATGTTGATAAGATTTTAAAAACGCTTCCAAAAACACGACAAACACTTTTGTTTAGTGCCACTATGTCGCCAGATATTCGCAACCTTGTTGAGCATTACATGATGCTTCCTAAAACTATTGAGGTAAAGGAACAAAAGAGCAAAGCATCAATCGAGCAGACAGCAGTTTTTGTAAATGATGTTCACAAACGTAAAGCGTTGCGTAAAATTTTGCGTGACCATCCAAATTTAAATGTGGTTGTGTTTTGCAACCGAAAAAGAGACATTGATGAATTGAAGAAATCTCTTTCAAGTCATAAATTTTCTGTAGGCGCCATCCATGGTGATATGACCCAAGAAATGCGGAATAAAACGCTGCAAGCATTTAAAGCTGGAGAGCTTAATATTCTGATCGCAAGTGATGTGCTTGCACGTGGCGTTGATATTGAAGGCCTTGGAATGGTGGTTAATTTTAATGTCCCATTGCAAGTAGAAGATTATATACACCGAATTGGACGAACTGGCCGCGCAGACCTAAAAGGATTGGCGTTCACGCTTGTAAACACAAAAGAAAAGTCGCTTCTTAAGAATATTGAACAACATTTGGGTGTAAATCTTAATACTGAAACGTTCAAAGAAGAAGAGGCTCCAGCTGAAGTAAAAGAGCGCCGTCACCATTCTCATCCTCGACCACGAGACCAGGAATATGAGAGAGTACGCATTTTATCAGAACCAAAATCACTAGAGCCCATCATTGGTTTTGGAGCAATTTTACCTGCGTTTATGGCGTTAAAAGAAAAATCTGAAAAAATTGAAAAAACTGAAAAGCAAGAAAAGCCATCAAAACCTAGAAAACAGAAAAGAAAGTCTCAGCCAACTGAAGATTCTAATCTATAGCCTTTACTTGCACGAAGCTGCTTAAATAAAAATTAATAATTTTTTGTCATAGTCTGAAGAGTAATAGCTCTAACCTATCGATAAAAAAGGTAATTCTTATGTTAAACAAAGTTATTTTATTGACGCTTGCTGTTGTATTTTCGGCTGGGCAAACTTGGTCAGCGACAGATCATGCTGCAGCAAAAGAGAACCGCGAAAATTGCAAGCAAAAATGCCCGAAAGGCAAAGTTGGGCGTGGATGTAAGAGAAACTGCAACAAAGAATTCCCGCTGAAATAAGACTTTTTCAATACATTTTGAAACGCTGAAAACAAAAATTTTCGGCGTTTTTATATATTTACCCTAACGAAATTTTATGAATTTTTTCAGCAAAACATATTAATTAACTAAAAATTAGACCTTTACTATCAAAATAAAAGTACCAATATTGAATATTTCCATTTGTGATTTTTATGAAAAAATATGCACTTCTTACTTTTCTTTTAGCACTAGAAGCTAGCAGTATATCAGCAACACAAGAGCATAAATGGGATGAAAAAAACCTAGGATCAATAGCTGACATAGAAAGCTTTGATAGCCACGAAACAGATAGCACCAGTAGCAACACAAACCAAAGCACTGGAAAAAAATCAAGTTCGGTTGTGCCAGCAGAATCTGCGGCAGGAATAGCCAATGAAAACCAGAGGCAAACCTGGTATGAGTGGCTTACTAACAAAAAGGCAAGTTCAATTTCCCCTGAAGATTCTACACAAAGAAATGCAAACAAGAAAAAAAAATCAAAAAAGATAAAGTCAATTGCAGTTGAACCTGTTGATCCAAACACAATAGTTGCCTATGAACTAAAACGAGAAGCAAAGTTACCCAACCCAAGTGCTGTAAAAGGCCTTTCTTGGCAAACCGCAAAGGTAAGAGCAAATATTTTAGCCGAACAAGCAAGCATAGATAATATAAGAGAGCGCTTAAAATCTTGCATGAGTAGATGCGTAAGAAATGCAGATGAATTATTTTCTGGAAGAGAAAGCGATCTACAAAATATATGTTCAGATAACTGCATCAGGCAAGAGAGAGCAGTACTTTCTGAAATAAAAAGAGAACTAGAAAAGCTTGTTAAAGAATCAGAAGAAAGATTTCGATCAACTTATTAATGACTGGCTAAATTTTTCATGGGCTATTTTATTTTTTGACAAAAATACGATTTTCGATATCATTAAATTGTAATATTGAGAGTTGTATCTGGATTATTATTTCTCAATCTTAAGATTTTTTAGCCTTTCAAATAGACGTGCAAAAGTCGCGCTAAAAATTTCACTATAAAATATGATAGGCGCTTTTTGTTGAAGTTTTAATTTTTCTTTAATGCTCAATTATTAGGGTAAAAATAGAAACAGAAAGCCGAGAAAAACTATGAATTGGATAATTACCCTTTTATTATGCTGCTCACTGCAAGCAAGTATTAATTCAGAAACTCTTACCTACGAATTTTTTCTGCCAAAAAAGTTCGAAAACATGCTCAGTTTAACGGGCAAACTTGTGAGCAAAAATCCAGAAATTTTTCCGGACCTAGAGACATTATATGACGATACGTATAAAAAGCAGCTTAAGGATTTTCAAGCTATGAAAATACAAAACATAGGATTAAGCGAACTTATCAAGGAAATGCCTAAAAAATTTAACAAATGTGGTCATAGACATTTTACTTTTTTTTATTTTCTCAACAATATAGATGATTGCATACACAATATATTTTTTAGTGATATGCCCGATATTCGTAAAGAACATTCCGACATTTTGACAAAACCAAAACAAGAACAAGCAGATATAGTATATGAAACATATGAAGCTAAAAATATTACACTTTTTATGGAAGCTTATGGGAATTTCATCAAAGAGCATGTGCGCTTTACTGACGAACCAGAAGATAGGTTTGGGCGGCTAATTATCAATGGTAAGGAAGTGCACAGAGGTACCCCTCAAGAAGTGGAATAATTTTTCATGGGCTATTTTATTTTTTGACAAAAATACGATTTTCGATACCATTAAATTGTAATATTGAAGACTATGTCTTGGATATAGCCTAATCTTCCAAACCTATAAAGCGCTGAAAGCTTATGTTTTCTGCGCTTTTTTTATTATCAAAAATTTCAACACCCACTAATTCATGAAAGGAATATTTATGAAAAATCTATGCTTAACCTTATTATTTTTAAGCACGACTTTTGCTGCACAGGAAGAAGACACTGCACAGAAATACAAACGAGAACGTATAGAATTATTTTCTATCACTTCAAAAGGAATCAGTAAAAAACACGAGAATATAGCATTAGATATGCAACATGACTATGGAATTTATGGTGACGTTTGGAATAAATGTGAGACTATTTCTCAAACACTTGGCAGAAACTATAAAAACCGATTAGAAAATACTGATTTCGAGTGGCAAGATAAAATTGATAAGGCTTTTTTCAAAATTTTTTTTAAAGTATGCGCTAAGCAAGATCTGCGTAGTTCTTTTCAAGCATTATCAGCAATAGTAGAGTTAGATGATCAAGAAAAAATTGCCGATTTTTTAACTAATTTTGATAAATACAATAGCACGTGGGAAGAAAAAGAAATTGAGTTCCATGAAATTCAAGATTTTTTTTATAAATTCAGTGTAATAGAAACAATAGCCTTAAATGCGATGTACAGCTGGCGCTAAAAATTTCACTATAAAATATGATAGGCGCTTTTTGTTGAAGTTTTAATTTTTCTTTAATGCTCAATTATTAGAGTAAAAATAGAAACAGAAAGCCGAGAAAAACTATGCGCTTAATTATAGCCTCCTTGTCGTTCTTCATTACTTTACAAGCAATTTCTGATACCTCTATAGAAACCTATGAAGTTATTATGCCTGAGAATATACAACAAATTCTTGAGCTTCCCGGAAGGCTTATTAGTAAAAATATTGAGACGTTTCCCGACCTAGAAGCCCTATATGGTGAAGCATATCAAAAACAACTTTACAAATATGCAGTAATGAAAATATCAAATGAAGAGACAGATAAAATCTTCGAGACATTAATCAGTCAGGAAATTGACAGGGAAAGCCGTGGTCCGATTGCTACTATGCGTTATATTTTTTTTAATGCAGTAGGTAGCATTATCCACAATATTTTTTTTAATGACATGCCAAGTATTTATGAGGAATATCCAGATGTTCTAACAAAATCCAAGCAAGAGCAAACGGATGTAGTATATGCATGGTATAGAAAAAACAACCAAGTTTTTCTTTCTATAAGCGCTTTAGAATGTTTTATCAAAAATAAGGTACGCTTTAGTGACAAACCAGAAGATAGATTTGGAAGAATAATTATCAATGATGAAGAAATATATACAGGGTTTAACGCTAGCTTAGAAGCGATTAACTATGAAGTTTTGCTTCCAGAACATTTAAGAGAAATTTTTGAGTTTCCTGGAAGACTTATTGATAATAATCCAGAAACTTTTCCTGATTTACTTATTATGAACGATGGAAAACAATCAGCTTTATATAGTGAGCTTCAAAAAATAATCCTTCCAACTGAAAATACTATTCTTTCTTCAATAGAAAATTTGCAGAAAAAACTCGGTCAAAATGGCGTTAGCAGAGACTGCCATTTTCTTCTATTTTTTCTACGCCAAGCAAAATGTTTTACCGTTGATATATTTAATAAAGAACTGCAGAAAATTCTCATAGAGCACCCAGATCTTGGAGAATATCCAAAATCTGAACAAGCCCAAATAGTACATGATTTCTGCAAAGGAAAAAGTATTGTTATGGACATCAAGCTTATGGATAATTTCATCAAAGAGCATGTGCGCTTTACTGACGAACCAGAAGATAGGTTTGGGCGGCTAATTATCAATGGTGAGGAAGTGCACAGAGGCACCCCTCAAGAAGTGGAATAATTTTTCATGGGCTATTTTATTTTTTGACAAAAATACGATTTTCGATATCATTAAATTGTAATATTGAAGACTATGTCTTGGATATAGCCTGATCTTCCAAACCTATAAAGCGCTGAAAGCTTATGCTCTCGGCGCTTTTTTTATTATCAAAACTTAAGGATACTTTTATGAAAAACTTTTTTAAAAATTTACAAAAAAGCCATACAACTACTACGTCAAACGTGCTGGCCATGCACCCACTTAGCAAGCCTATTTTCACGCCAAGATGCTATGAGCAACTGGCCGATGAAGGATATCAGCGCAACGTGATTGTGTTTCGCTGCGTCAATTTAATTGCCAGAGGACTAGGATCAGTACCATGGCTTTTGTATAGGAAAAATCACAACACAGAAGAAGAAGTTGAACGCCATCCTCTTCTACGCTTACTCAATTGCCCAAGTCCGTATCAAGCTGGATCAGCTTTTATGGAAAGTGTAGTTGGGCACTTACTGCTTTCAGGCAATGCATACATTGAAGCGGTGATGAATACGCAGAACCAAATACAAGAATTGTATGCGCTAAGACCAGATAGAATGCGTATTATTGCAGGAACATCCGGCGTTGAAGCATATGAGTATCGGGTTGGAAATCATAAAAAAAGATATGATGTAGATATGCTGAGCGGTAAAAGTCAGATTCTGCATATTAAGCTTTTTCACCCCCTACATGATTGGTATGGGCTAAGCCCTATTGAAGCAGCGGCGTGCAGCATTGACCAGCACAATGCAGTTTCCAATCATAATTTAGCTTTGTTACAAAACGGCGGCAGGCCTTCTGGAGCATTTATTATTAAGCCAAATAATCATAGTATGCCGCTTAGCGATCAGCAAAGAAATCAGTTGCGAGAAGATATTTCGCACCTGTATGAAGGCGGAAAAAATGCTGGACGTATTATGATTATGGAAGGAGATTTTGCTTGGCAAGATATGGGCCTTAGCCCAAAAGATTTAGATTTCATTTCAGGAAAATGCGTTTCAGCCAGAGAAATTTGCCAAGCCTTTGGTGTGCCCCCTATGCTTGCAGGCATTCCGGGTGATGCAACATTTGCCAATTATAAAGAGGCGCGTTTTCACCTGTGGGAAGATAACATATTACCCCTGCTCGATCATTTGGTAGCAGAAATGAATTTGTGGTTAATTCCATTTTTTGAAAATGGATTACGACTTGGTTATGACCACGATAGCATTGCTGCACTTTCACCCAAGCGCGAAGCTACTTGGGCAAAAATTAGTGCAGCAGATTTTTTAACAATTAACGAAAAACGCCAAGCAGTTGGATATTCACCAATTGCAGATGGTGATTGTTTAGAAGGAAAGACATATGAACAAACAACATCAAACTAGTCAATTTTGTTTAAAAAATTTGGAAGAAGACGGAGTTTTCATAGGGTACGCCTCTGTTTTTGATTGCGTTGATTTTCAAAATGATCAGGTACTACCTGGTGCCTTTGTAAAAAGTTTAGAGCACTGGCGCACAAAACAATCGTGGCCAAAAATGCTGTGGCAGCACGACCATCATCACCCTATTGGGGAATGGCTTGATATGCAAGAAGATGCTACTGGTTTATTGGTTAAAGGGCAGTTATTGCTTGATGTGCGAAAAGGACGCGAAGCATACACCTTATTAAAACGTAATGTTGTAAATGGATTATCCATTGGCTTTTCCTTAGAAAAAGCAGCAACTTCGCCAAAGGGACACCAACTACTGCAAGAAGTGCATTTGCATGAAATATCATTAGTGACTTTTGCTGCGAACCCGAAAGCTAAAGTTGAGTGGGTAAAAAGCATAGATATACCGATTGAAAGTAGATTAGTTAGTGTGGTGGATACGTTAGCAGCAAGGATTTGCAAGATGAGGGCAAAAGAATCAGAAATACACTTAAGCAATTAATTATAAATTAAAGATATTTTGTTAGGGTGAAAATTCAAGTTGTTGAAAGGAAACAATAAATATGTCAACAAAACTAATTTTACTAATACCGCTATTAACAATGATCGAAAATAAAATTTTGGCTACTGATTCAAGAGATAGTGATGCTGACACAACAAATCAAGAAAGAATAATTGCTAAAAGGCGATTCATAAAATGTGTAAAAAAATGTGAGAAGCATCACGTGCATGCCAATACTATAAAAGCATGCATAGAAAAATGTCCAATTTAGATGCTTAGCCTTAGATAAACCTAGCGAACACAACTCAAATACCGCCTCTTTCCAATCCGCAGTTTTCACTGCGGTTTTTTTATGCCTAAAAGGAAAGGATTACACAATGAGAAAGCACCATAAAATTATTACCATGAGCGTTATCATTTCTGTGTCTTTATCGAGCTTACGCCCAGGACAAGAAGAAATATATTTTACTAATTGCAATGTTGCCTCAATGGTTACAAGAGATTTTTTTATTAGTGAAATGCATTACCTTTTACATCAGCAGCAACCTTTTCATAAAATTAAAAATTTAATGCTAATTACTGCTTCTATTGAGAAGTCCATTCTTTGGACAATGACTTAAATATTGAAAAAATGCTGCGCAAGAAAATTTAGAGAATATTCTATCGGACAGACAAAGCAAATTAACGCAAAGAAATAATTGAAAGCGGGAATTTTTCACTATTATTGCCAAAGAAAGCTGGAAAATCGTTGCAGGTGTTTCGACACTTATTACTTGTGAGTTAATATACCACCATTTATCTCACCACAGATAAGGAAAACTATAACATTTTATAGGATTTTGTTTAGGAAATCTTTAAGAAAACTATGATTAAAATAGACTTAATACAAAAACTCCAGGAGCAATCACATGCTATTTCTGATTCAGTCATTGACAATTGTAGCGTTAAATTTATCGAGCTTATGCGCAAGTAATGATCCATTTGCAATAGGCTCGGGATTAGATGAAATTTCTGTAAGAAATTCTACTTCGGTATCTGCATTAAAAAGTAATATTGCTGAGCCACAAGGTGTTATTCTTTCTTATACAGAAAAATTTTTCTGCAGAACTGCATCAATAGTAACTGCTGGAATTACTTTGTACGGCCTATATTATTTATCCTTTGAAAAAGGTCAAAACTAATCAACTAAAAAACATAACCCCACGTATGCTTTGCCATTAGCAAGGCTTCGTTTGAGCAAGTATTAGAACTTGCTCAATTTTTAACCCAACCGCCGATTCACCGGCGGTTTTTTTTATTCCTAAGGAGGGAATATGACTACATTAGAACAATCAATCGATCGTCTTGAAAAAACTGTACAAAATTTCGCTCAACAAGGCATACACAACAAAGCACTTGAACGCCCCGTACTGGAAACAAAGGTAGAGAATAAAAATAAAACTAGCTCTGTACAGCACTTTGTAAAATACGGAGAAAAAGCTCTATCTTCGCAAGATGGTGCTGGAAGTTTGGTCATACGCAAACCAAGCATTTCAGAAATTATTGAAAAGCCCTCTGCCCCTACTCTATTTCGTGATATTGCAGGCAGAGCAATCATTCAATCAGATCACCTAGAAATTGTGCGCGAAAGAGGCGATACCGATTCTGGATGGGCAAATGAAACCATATTAGGCGCAGAAACAGCCACTACGGATTTGATGAAAATACTTATCCCTGTTCATGAAATGTATGCGCGCACAAGAATTAGCCAGCGACTTATTGATGACGCAGCTATTAATTTGGAGAATTGGTTGATCGATAATATTGAAAGACGTTTCAGCCAATTAGAAGAAGATGCTTTTATTAATGGTACAGGCGATAAAATGCCGAAAGGGTTTTTAAGCTATGAAAAGGTCACGGACGAAAACCACCAATGGGGAAAATTAGTTGAGCGACGCACCGGCAAAAATGGAGAGATTGGTAATGCTGATATTCTTTTAGATACAGTTTCTAGTTTGAAATCGCCCTATCTTTCTGGAGCCGCGTGGATTATGTCGCGCTCTGCTTTTGCAGAAATACGACGATTGAAAGAGCCAACAACGGGTCGCTATTTATGGCAACCAAGCTTGCAAGAAAGAGGTGGCAATACCTTACTTGGATTTCCAATTATTTTAAGTGACGCGATGCCTGCTTTAAAAACTGATAAAGCATCAACATCAATTGCTTTTGGAAATTTTGCCCTGGGATATCAGATTGTTGATCGTGGTGAATTTACAATTTTGCGCGATCCATATTCAGCAAAACCATTGGTTGAGTTTTACGTAACCCAACGACTAGGTGGTGACGTTGTAGATTTTGATGCGATCAAGTTAATTACTCTTGGTGAATAATGATGCACATTCAACGACTTAATAAATCTTCAAAAGAGCTGGTAAGCCTAGCAGAATTAAAAGAATACATGCGCATTGAGCATGACGCAGAAGATAATCTTTTAAGGACATTGCAACGCTCAGCCTATGAATGGATGGAGCAATTTACATGCAGGTCATTACTTACAACCCAATGGCGCTTTAAATCATTACCCTTGAAAGAGGGTAGTGAAATTCAGCTATGCCTTCCCTTCCCTAGCTTGCTAGAGATTGAAAAGGTGAACCATTTTCATGCACCTGCTAATAAAGAAGCCGTAAAAAGATACGCAATCATTGAGAAAAACGGTATGGCCTACGTTTGCTTACAAAGCAAAGGCTTTCCTGTTGAAATTATTTACACCGCGGGATTTGGAGCTGATTCGGACTGTGTTCCAGAGGCTTTTCTTCACGCAATAAAAGTATTAGTAGCCTATTGGTTTGAAAATCGGGAAGGGTCAATTTGTGGCATTCCAGACACAGTTGAGATTTTTTTGCGTCCTTATCAAATTCGGAGACTTATATGAAAATTTCAGATCTAAACCAGCGTGCACAAGCTTTTTACGAGGATTGGAGCGAAGAAAATGATGGTGATTTTACAAAAAATTTAGAACGCGGAGGATGGGTGTGGGCAAAGATTACACCCATTTCACCTTCTGTGAATTTTCTTGAAAGCAAGTCAGGAGCTCAAGGAAACCGATATGAAGTATCCATGCATAAAAATCATATCAGCAATACTAGACATGCATGTTTAAGACAGTTAGGATGGAATCATAAACTTTTAGAGATATATACTCCGTGGCTAGAAACAAAGGATATTTCGTATGTTAAGAGCCTTGCAAGAGAGTGTAACGAAGGAGAACACAATGGCTGATTTTGGTGTACTAAGTGCGATACGTGACATGCTAAAAATGCAATTCTCTACAGATGAGCAAAAGATGGGTGATCACATTCATATTAATTATCCAGCAAAAACCTCAACATTTCCGATGGTGGTGTTAGAGTTAGAAGAGGTGTGGACGTCTCTTGCTTTGGGAAAAAATTCCCCCAGGGCCAGGCTAAAGTTAAAAGCAAGAACGTTAAGTAACAAACTTAGCGGCAAGGAATCTATCACCATTTCTGAAAAACTGCGCGGTTCAATCGATGGAAAAACAATTCAGTTGGAAGACGGAAAAATTGTAACTCTGCGACTTGAAAATAGCATTGTCGATATTCCAACAAATTTAAACAAAACACGAAATGTTCAACAAGTTTTCGAAGCGATAGTAAGGGGATGACATGATAAACGTTGATGAAAAAATGATAGAAGATTTACTAAATATTCTTGAGCGCTATGACAGCACACTAATAGTTTCACTGCCACGTTGGGCACAAAATACTTAGAGGTGATTTATGGAAACAGAATTAACCATTAACATAGGAGGACTTCCTCCCTTTTCTGCACGCGGCTGTGAACAAGAACTTATACCAATTAGCCAAGGAGATTTTCATCGTAACGTAAATGGTGAACTGATTTATCTTGGTGATGATACCCATACAAAATACAGAAGTGTGATTAAATGCAGTGATAAGGCTGCCATTGCAACTGATGGACTATATAGAGGAAGAGAAGTTGAATTAGGATGTATTCAGCGCTTATGGCAAAAATTCGAAGCAGACCAAATTGATTTACGCCTAGACAAATTGCCGGTTGGAGGGTCTATATACGCCTACGATACAGACAATACAGAAATTCCAATTTTGCGCATACAAGGAAAAAGTATACAACTACAAACTCCCCATTCTTCTGGATATATTTGTTATAGACCTCTTCTTAGCATGCGCATTGTTCAGTATTCGCTTAGTACGAATGAGTGGGGCGTGAAAGTTGGTTGGCACATGGAGTGCGAAGAAATTTAGTTTTTTCAAAAAGACACTCTAAATTACTTATCCATCACCAATATTTCTCTAGAACTTAACTTCATCATACACACCATATAAAACAGCGTCGCGATTTGCACCATGCGAGGACTAAATCACTACGTTCATTGCATGAAGACGTGCGCACTTAAATGAAAGCAATGAAAGCACAAACGCTTTTGGTGCTTTTTATTATCCAAAATTTTCACAATAAAAAGGAATTTTTATGAAAAAACTCTGCTTAATTTTATTATTCTTAAATGCTGTTTTCACCGCACAAGATTTAGAAGATAGCACACACACGCCAAAACTTATTCTTAAAAATGTATTTATTACTACACAGAAAACCCAGCCAGATTAAAGATAAATGGACTTTTATGACGATAAAACATATTGATCTATTCATGAAAAGGCATGCGCGATTTAGTGATGCACCTGGAGATCGATTTGGACGTCTGATTGTTAATGGAAACTCAGCATTAGGCATTCATGATGAAGAGTAAACCTTGCAGAAGGGGCTTTCTTTAAAATAATTCCTATGACACAATTTTTATGTACGTGTTAACAATTTTTAGGAGAATTTTGTGAGGAAATATATTTATTTAGCAGTAGTTGCGTTGGTTGGAACCAGCATAGTTTCAACAGTTGTGGCGCCTCCGCCAGCAGGAACAAATGCAGCATCACCACAACCATCGCAAAAGGACCAGACCAAGAAGAATGCCACATCTCATGCTTCAGAGAGTGGTGAGCAGGAAAAAGGGAAATAAAAAGCACACCTATTGTTACATTAAGCGCTCCATTAAATACTGCAAAGACGCTCCTTCAGGGGCGTTTTTTAATTTTCAAAGCCATTAATATTTTGTTAACTATTGGTTGGGCAAAGTAACATTCTAAACATTAACTAATATAATTTATGCGGTTTATACTATTTGCATTTGTAGGATTTTTATTAATAACCCCATCTGATCAACAACAAATCAATAAAAGAATTGACTGTATTTTTGACTGCTAAAACACCCTTCAAAGAAGATAAATTTAAATAGCAGTTTTCACAATTCAAACACTGACGAAAAACTTTTCGGAATAAGCGCTGATTCGAGCGCTTGATTTTTTCTAAATAGCTTTAACGTATTATTAACTATCAGTTAGGCACAGTAAAATCGTAAACGAAAACTAATATGAAACATGCGATTTATACGCCTAACTTTTTTGAAAATTTTACAAATACACTTAGAAAATCAACAACCAAACTGCAAAGGAATTGAATATACTTTGGGGTATTAGAAATCGTAGACTCAGTTCATGATTTTAATACTGACTATTGCTTCTCTTTCTTTGTTTCCATATAGGAGATGTAGAAAGCGCTAAGGCCAATAACCCCCGCACCGAAGATAATAGAAAGGTCTGGGATTTGGCCAAAAAACAAAAATCCAAATGTGCCTGCGAACAAAAATTCGGTATAGCGAAATGGCGCGAGTGCAGAAGCATCAGTAGAAGAATAGGCGCGGAACAAACATACTTGAATAAGGTTTGCGCCAATACCTAACAAAATTAAAAAGCCAAGCTCATGCAGAGTTGGTGCAGCCCAGAAAAATGGCAAGAAAATTCCAGCAAAAATTGATGTTCCAAGGCCAAAATAAAACAATAATGTAAGAGTATGCTCAGTTGAAATCATCTGCTTTGCCATAACACAAAGATAGGCAAACAACATAGCAGCAGCCATAGGCACAAATGCTGTTACGCGGAAACTTTCCATGCCCGGCTGCACAATCACAAGCAAACCAATAAACCCAACAAGAGTTGCAATCCAACGATTCTTATCAACTTTTTCTTTTAAAAGAAAATACGCCATGGGCAAGAAAAACAAAGGTTCACAAAACATGATTGCGGTGTTTTCGGCAAGCGGCATAATGTTTACTGAAAGACAACAAAGGCCCAACGCTGTTGCCCCAACAAGGGCCCGCAATGCATGATTTTTAGGATGGCTTGTTTTAAACAGATTTTTCTTATGGCGCAACATTAAAGGCAACACACTAATGGTGCTAAACAAAAATCTAAAAAATATAATTTGCACTACATGTAATCGTTCGCCTAAAAAACGCATGAGTACATCATTTGTAGAGCTGACCACACAAATCATTAATGCCCAAAAAACACCTTGCATGTAGCCTTTGCGGACAAACCATCCAAGAACAGGAATATTAACTATGGAAGATGCAGTAAGAGCGGTCATTGTAACTTTTTCATTGATAATCTATGTTGGAATGTAACGATGTTTTTGATAAATTACCACTTTTTAATTTTTTGATTAACTTGCAAACCTATGGTTAAAGAATGATGCATTTTTTAAAATCTATAAGCCTTACATTCTTTTACATTTTATTTCTAACCCGGTTTTTCCTTTTGGCAAATATTTGCGAAGATCCAGGAAAAGACCGATTCCCTGATATACACAAAATAAGCAATGGCATGTATATGGGGAAAATGTGCAGTAAAAGTTTATTTGCCAGAGAAGACTTATATCTAGTGATGGAGCGATTGGACAAAACCAATCTCACGTGCTGGAAAGAATATATGGGCATGCAAGTTCGTCGGCAAAAAAGATATCGTAGTAGTACTGGAGCGAAAGTTTATACAGGCACCGGATCTGAGGAAGCCTTACGCGTTATAAATGATGGACTGCACGCCCCTGAAGAAAAATGGATGGCCTATATCACCTACGAAGCAACCCCTATAAAAATTGTAGATGCGACGGCAAGTTGGGAAAATTATTTAGGCTCTGGGCATTCTCAGCAAAAAGAATATATTGAGTTTGCTAAGAAAATTGTTATGTTCACAACTGTTACTGCTTCCCCAGAGGCATTAATTGGCACACCTATGGGCATTGCACGAGCGGTTGACGCCAGGCATGAAGTTCATTCTCCGTTTAGACCTAAATATATATCCATAGATTTGCTCTCCTTTATTGCTAAGGTGTTACTGATGCGTAACCCAGAACGCAAGTTTATGATTAATGCACCTGAACAAGGCATGGCAAAAATTATAGTATACAATTTACCAGCCAATACTGTTTTTGAAGGAACAAAGGAAGGACGTGATTATTTCTATCAGTTTCCGAAACGATGCCCGCCCATTTTATCACTAGATAGCGATACACCGTATGCATCGCTGTCTAGCTATTTAATTATTTATGATAAAGAAGACCGCACGAAAGAATGGCTAAAAATTGATAAAGGAGATTGTAACTACGATTGGATATTTAGGGGCCTTGCTGACGCAACACTCTGCCCTCTTATAGCTGTTGACCTACAGGCTTTGGCAAATTGCAGAACGACAGAAAAATTTGTTCCCAAAGAGCCACCAGAAATTTTAACCCCTCTCGAGGTTTTAAAAGAAGAAGTGAGTACACCTATTGCGAAAACTACCCCTGAAAAGTACTACACGGTATGCAAAAGAATTGAAACGTTTTTAAAAGAGTTGAGCCATTTTTAAAGAGAGCGAGAGATCTTTAGAATAGAGACTTTGGTGAATTTATAACCGGATCCTTACGCCTACTTCGAGGGCTAGTGATCTCATTTTTGCAGGAATACGACTGATTTTAAGGATCTAAGGAAGCTATACCTACCATATTTTATAGGGTTTTCTTTAATAACTTTTTAAGAAGATCCTTTTTAAAATAATCGAAGCATAAACAATTTAATATGCAGATGTTGTCATTTCTATTATTGATCTTTACCAATGTATCGATTATCTTTGCAAGTCACGCATCAGTGCCAGTAACTGACACTGATGAAGAAGTTCGAACAGATCAAAAGCTTACTGAATTAGCATATTCAAATCAGGCATATGACAATGTGGGAAAGTTATATTTTCGCACACCCTCTCAGTGGGTAGCATATGGCTCTGCTGTTTTTTTTGAAGGAAAAACCTGTTTTACAACAGCATGCTGCGTTTCACGACCTAACAGTGCAGTTTGCTTTGAGACGAACCATAAAAAAACCTACTATGACGTTATGGGCTCTCTTCCGCTTGTATCGTCCGACGAAAAATATTCTTATAATTTTTGTCTCCTCATTCTAGATAGACCTGTTATCGGCCTACAAACTCTAAAAATAAATTACGAGTTTCCATTGCGTAACGCATATGAAGATAATCAACATCTTTTAACTTATGTTGGTTACGGCACAGAAATTTCAGAAAACAGTTGGTTTTGCTCATTAGATGGTCCACGAAAAGCCATGCAAGCATATACACAAAAATGCTCTTTTAAAGTTCATAATAATAAAATGTACTCAACACCCTATGGCCAGTACAACTTATCAAAAGAGAATCGGTCCCTTGGAGAGTTTGAATCTTGTCTTTACGATGAGATGGATGGGGGTGGTGTGTTTGACTCAAATAATGAACTTGTTTCAATTATTTCTTCTTCTCACTTTCCACTATGCGTACCTATTAGTACGCTTTTATACCGGCCTTTTTCTTGCTCTTTGAATTTTATTCACGCTAATTTTTGCAGACTCCGTTGCACAGAATTATATCTAAATACACATAATTTAGTTCGCGGAACCAGAGCATGCAGTATACCTTTAAAACCTTTAAAAAACGCGATTGAGAGAGTGCGTCAACAATATGACAGCACTACCCCCCCGTTGGTTTATGCCCAAGCCGAGATAATTAGGTAAAAAATACCATTACCCCCAACCCAACCGCAGTTAGCCACTGCGGTTTTTTCATTTAAGGAACAATTATGTTTAAATTTTATTTTACCAACACATGGAATGATTTTGCCCAAGCTCAATCATGCACTTGGAATATTGTTGAATTTGCCATCACACACCAAGAAGGACACGTTGCCAAAGCGAGTTTATTGGTGGGAAATTTCACAACCCCCACTGGCGCATATTTAGGGATATTTGAGGACGATAGATTGTTATTTCAAGGGGTTGTATCGGGCCAGTTTGAGCACCAGCAGCATTTGAAAAAAGTTGAGGTGCTTTGCATTTCGCCCACTTTTGAAATGGATCTTAAAACTCTACTTCAAGAAACAACCCTGCCCTACAATGCAGATTTTTTCCAAGGTAAATCTTGCAAACCAAGTGACTATTTAGAAGCAGGAAACCTGCTTTTTTATTGGAATAGGGTTACTGGCAATATTAGCTTGAGCGATTATTTTCAGGGTAAGCGCTGCATTAATGTAAGCGGACAGTACCTTGATAAAGCTTTTAAAATTCAACAAATTTCGATGCCTCTTGGCAGTGCTGTCATTGAATTAAAAGTGCATTGGACGCAAAGCTTGGGCGGAACATTTAATGCAAGTTCTTATATTGAGCGTGCTTTTCCTGAAAAAATAATAGCAACCCTAACGCCTACTGCACTTACGCAAAGCTGGCCAAAAGAGGATCAGCGATTGGGGATGGGGCGTCGCCAAAGTGGATATAGAGTTGAGCATTCAAAAATTTGCCCAATAAGTTTTGAAGGTATGCAGTCTTACACAAAACTTTTGTGTACAAAAATTGGTGAGCATCAAAAAAATGTAAAAGCCAAAATTCATTATTTCAAAACAACTTTAAAAATTCACTGGCAATACAATCAGCAAAGAATGGAAAAAATGTTGATAAAATCGTCATTAAACCATAGTCAGCATAGGTTAACCAAGCATCGCATTCGACATATTCCCATTACAATTTCTCTGCCCAAAAGTGAACAAGCAGCATTTTTTGAAACTTCAAAGGGCCATGAATTTGTGCGCTATGCGACTGCCCTTATTACAAGTCAGCTAAAGGCATCAGCGCGGTGTATACAAGTGCAGTGCACCTTGCCTTGGAATTTAGGACGCGATTTAACAATTGATGATTCATTGATTGATACAGAAAAATTTATGGGAAAAATCACGTGCATACGCCATGTGGTTAAAGGTTTACAAAAACGAGTTGAAGTAACAGTTGGGGGTATGATTCAGCCAGGAGATCTAAGAGATGTTAGCTCATCACAAAATTGTGAATATTTTCAAGAAGCAATTAATGATGAAATTCAATCGTCTGATACCTTGCTTGGCATTACTTATCCAAAGCTTAATCCCAAAGATTTGATCACCCAAATTGAGGTAAAGAATTCAGCCCAAACACAAGAGCTACACCTTTTGCAAAACCAGTACCCAGTGCGTGATTGCATGATGAGTGTTTTGCAAGAAGTTCCTACCAGCATTTATTTAACCTTGAAAGATTTGCGCAGCAATAAGTCTTTAGATCGATGTTTTGAAAAAGTGCTGCCTGTAGTTGAAGTGCGCCTGAAAGGACAACCATTATGATTCGGTCAAAAATACTGGGACAAGAGCGTTTCGCCCACGCATCAATTCTACCATCTATTGGAGTGAATGCTGATTTAGGAAACTTTTCAATTGGGACAAATGAAACAATTTCACCTCTATTTGAAGAAGTGCTGATACCGCCAAAATTCTTGTGGATCAGAGCTAAAATACATATTGAACCGTGCCCTGATATTCCAGTAATTAGCGCTAACAATAGCTTTGTGTGGTCAGGACAAGGTCGTTTTGCTTCTGTAAAATTAGAGGGCACGCAAATTTTACATGCACAAAAAGACTATGAGGTTGATGCAAGTTGGACACTTTCTCCAACCCAAAAAACTTACGAACATAGATTTGCGGTTGCTTCTGCAATTTATGCAGCCGATAAAGGTATGCACTTGTGGCCATGTGGAGGCTACGCAGACAGCATTTTAGAAACTGAGCAGCTTTTTGTACAAGTTGGCAGTGATGCACCCCAAATGTTTATCAATAGCACTAGCGCTTGGAAAAAGTACCTGAAAGATTGCGACGATGTTATTTTTGAACCTGAAAAATATCTATATTCAACACTTTTAAGCAGCATAGAAGCTGGGAAATTTACAGCGCTTATTGAGCAAAATGGCACACAGTTTTGCTTTTTGAGTTGCCGTGTTGATACAAGCGAAAGCCCTGATTTTATTAATATTTTATGTGAAAGGAATACCCAATGATTACTTATCGATTAGAAAAAGGATCTGCCCTTACTATTTTAGAACTAGATGCAAATTTTCGTGAACTTGAACAGCGTATAAACGCACAAGAAGACCGTAAAATGTGTTCTGCTATTACTGCTGAACAACAGGGTGATTTGCTGATTTTAAAAGCAGATAGTCAAACCATTTCACAAGTTGTTTTGCCAAAATTTCAACCAATATTCAAAGGCGCGTGGCAGCAAAATACACCTTATCACCCTGGCTGTTGGGCGCAATTTAATAACGCCCTCTATGCTTGCCAAACTTATCACCTTAGCGGTGAAAAGTTCGAAGCGCATTTTTGGCAATTAATTTTTAATAACGAAGGAGACGCAAATGCTTAAAATTGAGGAACGGGATTTAGAAATTTTAGCACGCACAATTTATGGAGAAGCTAGGGGCGAATTTCATTACCCAAACGGAGGAATGAAGAGCTTGCAAGCCATTGCTTGGGTTGTAAAAAATAGAGCGAAACTTCCGCAGTATACACCTTATATTTATAAAATTTGCATGCAACCCTGGCAATTTTCCTGCTGGAATATCAATGATCCCAATCGCAAAATATTGCTAGAAGCAAGCTTTGCTAACAAGGTTTTTCAGCAATGTTATTTAGCTGCAACCACCGTGTTATTTGGCGATATAGATGACTGCACAAAGGGCGCTAATCATTATCATAACGTCGCCATTAACCCTCCTTATTGGGCAAAGGGTCAAAAACCAACGGCATTTATTGGCCATCATATATTTTACAAATTATAGGAGTACTTATGGCATTTCCATTGATTGCTGCAGCTTTGGGGCTTGCAGAATTTGCGCCCGTAATTGCCAGATGGATGAGCGGTGAGCATGCTGAAAACGTAGCTCATCAGGTTATTGAAATTGCAAAAAGAGTTACCAATCAGCCAGATTCTACAGAGGCCTCAAAAGCCTTGGCTGAAAACTCTTTATTGATTGCTGAGTTTCAAAAAGAAGTCATTAAAATTGAAGCCGAACTTGAACTACAATTTATGCAAGATCGTAGAAATGCACGTGAACGCGACATTGCTTTGGCACAAGTTGGCAGGCGAAATATTAGAGCCGATATTATGGTGTTAAGTGCAGCATTTGGTTTAATTACCTGCTTGGGAACGCTAATTCATCACGCTGGAAATTTACCTGGAGAAGCCGTTGGCATTATTTCAACAATTGCAGGAATTTTCGGGTCGTGCCTGAAAGATGCATACACTTTTGAATTTGGATCTTCGCGTAGCAGCCGTGAAAAAGATTCAGTGGTGGCACTGATGCGACAGGGGTAGAACAATAATATCTTATTCTGGAATGAATAAGATATTATTTACTTTTAAACTAATTTAGACATTTTTTCATGCAGTTTATTTGTTCATTTTTTAGGCCTTTAATATCTCCATTTAACATTTTAGAGAAATTCCTAGGACCAATCCCGCACCTTGCAGAGCAAGCTGTACCTTTAGCCAAAAGCTTAGCTTTTCCGAAAGTACTTGTTTCCGGTGCGTATGCTGTACTTGTAATACCTAGTCCAACAGCTACAAAAACTAGTGCTTGTGTAAAATGTTTCATTATAAAATTCTCCTGATTTTTGATATACCTAAAAAATATTAATATAGTTTTTATTATATTTTTGATTATAAAATAAATACGTTAACGCATAGTTAATTATATTTATTATAATGATGAACTTTCACTCAAATAAATCACTGTGTGAGCCTGTACGAACAAGCTCTAAAGAAGTTTCATTGCAGCGGTATACTAATAACCAGTCGTTTTCAAGATGGCATTCAAAGCAATCACTAGCGCCGCCGGTTAGGCGATGGGGGTGAAATTTTTTCTCAAGCAAGTGCGAGTGCGCAAGCTGGTCAATTACTGATTGTAGTTTTTCAAGACATTTACCGCGCTTCTTTGAGCGCCTAACATCCTTTAAAAAAACGTTAGTTGTTGTAACTTTGCGCATCAAGAAATTTAAATTTATTTAATTGAAATATTATTCCAAAAAATAGTTAATAAATTGCTAAAAATACTTTGATGCGCTTCTATTTCTTCTTGTTCTTCTTCTCGCTGATCAGGAACAACAGTAATTACTGTAGGTGTAGCTGGGTTAAAATCAGTGAGTTCTTTTGTTTTTTCTTGTTGATTGGGTATAGCCACTATGGATGATGCAGTTACATTTTCAATGCTTTGAGGCTTCTCACTTAAATAATCATTAAATATTTTTATAAGTTCTAAATTTTTTCTGGACCTTGCGTTATTAGAACAATCTATTATAACATCTCTTTCTGGTTGTAATTGTTCATCGGAAATTTGAAATAGTACAAACGCAGTAACATCAGAACGTTCTTTTGAAACAGAGAGTCTCAAAATATCATGAACCCCTAAGCGATTAGCCTTTAAAATTTCTTGTTTTTCTAATAAGAAAAGCGCCATTTCTTTGTGAGTATAAAAGAATAAAGATCGCTCTAATAAGCTGTTTCTGTGATTAAGAGGTAAGTTTTTTTGAAGAGGATGCGAGAAAAGGTTTTCTATCTCTATTTTATTCTGCGCTTTAACTGCACGATCGAGTTGATTAAAAAGATCTACTGGAGTTATGACAATTTCTGCACAAAAGAGCTGAAAGCTAGAAAAAGCTAATAGCTGTAATAATTTAATTTTTATAAAAACCACCCTATAGCAACATCATCACCCTTACAGAATACTGTAAGAAATTTTGTTTAATCAAATATTAAAGGAGCTTTTATGTTTTATCCAGATTTTCGCAACAATTCGGCATTGTCATATTCATGCAAAATTAATAGCTGGCGTAGGGCTAGACCTTGCGGAGACAACAAATCTGGATCGTTATTCAATATATCAGTTGCCATTTTGTGCGCCTTGGCAAATAATTCTTCAAGAAAAACACTATCGCTTGGATCATCTTGGACCAAATCGCAAAGACGAAATTTTGGCACGCCGCTTTGCTTTGTACCAATGATTTCTCCACCGCCACGCAGGCGCAAATCGTGTTCAGCAATTTCAAATCCATCATGGCAATCACGCATGACTTCTAATCTTTTGCGGGCCTGGAAGCTTAACGGTTGCCCGTAAAGCAGCAAGCAAAATGATTGAATATCATTACGCCCTACTCTTCCGCGCAACTGGTGCAACTGAGCAAGACCAAATCGCTGAGCATGTTCAATAATTATAACGGTTGCTTGCGGCACATCTACACCAACTTCAATAACAGTTGTTGAAACAAGTAGCGTTGCCTCACCCCTTACAAAACGTTGCATCGCAGCATCTTTTTCTGGACCTTTCATGCGCCCGTGCAGCAGCTCAACTTGATTACCAAACATTTCACGAAGCATTTCAAAGCGCGCAACTGCTGCTGCAAAATCACTTTTTTCGGACTCTTCAATCAATGGGCAGACCCAGTAAACTTGTCTGCCCTTGCTCATTACCATTTTGACCTGCTCAACAACTTCTTGCAGTCGATCAGCACTGATTACTTTAGTTTGAATAATTTTTCGGCCCTGGGGTTTTTCATTAAGAACCGAGACATCCATATCGCCATGATTTGCCAAAACTAACGTTCTAGGAATTGGCGTTGCAGTCATTGATAAAATATGTGCAGCCCGAGATTTTTGAGAAAGAGCCAGACGCTGCTCAACCCCGAATCGATGCTGCTCGTCAATGACAACCAGACCCAATTTGTGAAAAACAACTGAATCTTCTATCAATGCATGAGTACCTATAACTACTTTGGCGCTACCAGACTTAATGGTTTCAAGAACCTGTTCTCGAGTTTTACCTTTTTCACGACCTGTCAACAGCGCAACTTCAATACCTAATGGTTTTAATAGCTCACTAATCTTTGCCATATGCTGGCGTGACAAGATTTCTGTTGGTACTAAAATAGCTGTTTGCATATCTTGATCTGCCATATCAAGAGCCGCCATTACAGCAACCAATGTTTTACCACTACCGACGTCACCTTGCAAAAGACGAACCATTTGATTGCCGCTTTGCATATCTGCACGAAGTTCAGCAATTGCTGTTTGCTGAGCATTTGTTAAAGTAAACGGCAATAAATTTTCAAGCTCATGCGCGAACTTTGGCGTATAAATACTATTTGCTATAATTTTGGGTGTTACACGGCGATTACTTAAAATCATTCCTAGATGGTATGCTAAAAATTCATCAAAAATGAGACGTTGACGTGAGAAATCAGCAAATGTCAAATTGTCATAATGCTCAGGTTTATGAACCTGTTTTAGCGCGTTTAAAAATGTTGGGTACTGGCAATCAACAAGCCATTCGGGCAAATCTTTTGCAGATTTAAGCGCTTGGTCAATAGTACTTGCAACCATGGACCTTGTTATCCCGGCGGTTAAGCCATAGATACGCTCTGCTCCAACCCATTTTTGAATTTCATCAACAGGCCCCATAAAATCAGGATGAGATATGTAGTAACGGTTTTGACCATGAGTTCCCTCACATTTTAGCTGACCACTAACACCAATTTTTCGCCCTTCTGGGGCTACACGTTGTAAAAACTGCGGATAAGCATTAAAAAAAATCAATTCAAACTGATTGTTTTTACTATCGCGCATCCAAACACGATAGGGTGAACGCTTGCGAAGACTTGGCTGATGCAATTCAACTGTTGCTTCGAGGGTAATCAGCGCGTTTTCAGAAGCTTCTTGTATATGATTAACAAAAGTACGAAAACTAAGTTGGTTAGGGAGATGCCATAAAAGATCGATAATTCTTTCACCCACCAATTTTTTGTAAAATTTTTCACGACGCTTACCTATAGAAGGTAAAGTGTGAAGAGCTGTTACATAGTAGTCTAAAGGTGTGGACATGATCCTATAACATCAATTAATTCTTGCATTTCTTCTTGTTTTCCGATGGTTATACGCAAATATTGAGGCAAATCGTATGCACCCATTGGGCGAACAATCAGACCCTTTTCTCCGAGATACCTATAAACCTCTTGGGTTTTCTCAAAATAAGCCATCACGAAATTTGATGCATATTGGATCATAGGGATATTCAAACCCTTCATACTATTTACGAAGTTTAGTAGATTTTCCTTATTCAATTGTACGCATTTTCTAATCCATTCTTGATCGCTAAGTGCAGCTATTCCTGCAGCTTGTGAAAGGCCCGTTGTGTTGAACGGAGGGCGAATGCGATTAATTGGATCGAGAATTTCAGGATGTGCATACAACCAACCCAATCGTAAATTTGCCATTCCATAAGCTTTTGAAAAAGTTCGTGCCATCACCACATTTGGGTACTTCTGCACCCACTTTGTGCCATGATGATAATCATCACTATCCATATACTCAGCATACGCAGAATCAAATACCACAAGCACATGACTTGGCATACGAGCTAATAGATCTTCAATTTCATGATTGGTTAGATAATGCGCAATTGGATTACCAGGATGATCGAGATAAAATATTTTTGTTTTAGAGGTCACTCGTGCCAGAACATCCTCAACATTTAATTTGAAATTCACCCGCGGAACTTCGACAGGAATTCCGCCCATTACCAACGTGGCAATTTTGTAAACACCAAAACCGTGTTGAGAAATAAGAACCTCATCACCTGGTTGCACGAAAGTGCGTGCTAAAAGGTGTAAAATATCTTCTGAACCGTTACCAGTTACAATCCATGCCGGGTCAAGCCCATGAGTATTTCCAAGTGCTTCTCGCAGTTCATTTGCTGCACCACTTGGATAGCAATGAATACGACTAGTATGTTGACGTATAACCTGCTTGACCAATTCTGACGGACCATAGGGATTTTCATTAGATGCTAAGACTACACGACGCACAAAACCCGGGGGGGTAACATCACCACCAATATAAGGAGAAATTGAATATATTGACGCGCTGGATTTTGGAAGACTCATCTTTACCGTGACTTAGATCCTTAGTATTTCCTACCATATTCACCAAGAATTTTCAATTGATGTGCTGTTGCGTCAGCAACCAAGAAGAAAATTTCAAAAAGCGTAACTTTCAAACATCAAAATAAAAAATCTGTAAAATAAATTTAAAAATTTCATTGATATTCTTTCAGAACATCTCTATGTATAAAAAAAATCAAAAGCCAAAAAATCATGAAGATAAATTTGAGCAAAATCACTTTAGGAATTTTAGTAACAATAGGAAGCTTAGCGTTTTGCGCTAATGATGCTGAGGATGAAAATCCCCTTGATACAAGTTTTGAAACAATCACAACGCATGCTGATTATGAACATGCCCTCACACATATTATTCCACAGGCTGTATTTCATGATTTGGTTGCAACAAAAATTGTTGAAGGAAACCCTATAACCAGCCTTATTTATCAAAGAGATTGCGTAGAAAATCTTACAAGAAATCTTTTGAATATGGCTTTTTTGTTTCCCAATGGTGGCCTAAGACCAGGCGCTGAAGAAAAAATCTTAGAAAGCCCTGCTCTAACTTCGTATTATCTTGGGCACTTAGGTGAAGATTTAATTTCTAACGCCCCTGAATTAGGTAGGGAATGGCTGGAAAAAACCATTGGCTTTGAAGCTTTTGGTGTAAAATACGCACAAGATAACAGAGAATTACTAACTGGTATTGATAACATTCTAGCGCTTATGGACGGCTTCATACCAAGCCTTAGAAACGGCGGATCACTACCCGGATACACTGAAAATCAATACAGAGCTTATAGATTAAATAAGCTGTGTAAATATTTAAGCACAGAGACTATAGATATAAAATTCAATCCAAAAAGTGTTCAAAATTATGAAGATGCAAAATTGACATTTATCATTAAGGGAGGGCCAAAAAAGCAAAAAGAGAACGTAACCCTTCTTATTGCCCAAGAACATGTTTGCATTAGACATAGAGATGAAATAGCGCATTAGTTCAGTATTATTCTCACACAAAATTTGAGAATACATATGGATTTTTAACGATTTTTATATAATCATTATAGTAATCAATACCAGTAACTATTTTGATGAAACAAAAGGTTTTCGTTTTTTTCTGTTTTTTTATTAGCAATTTATGCTCAACCCCTAATTTTCAAACATCTAATCTGACAGGAATATACGTAAGGTGCGCTAAAAAAAATCTTTCCTACGCTAGAGCCATCCAGTTACTACAAGACGGCACTATAAAAAAAATACGTACAGAGCCTCCTTTTGTAAGAAATTACACACACAACGCAGTAATTCCAACTTCTGCTATGCCGCAAGCTGCAATAGAATCTGCTTCTACTGCATCAGCAACAGAAGAGCAAAAATTAGGCACGATTGAATCAATCGGTTCTTTAGATTCTATAAAATCTTTTTTCCCCACGTTCTTTTATAAAAATCTTAAAAGTCATGCTCGGTATATTAGCAACGTATTAGTACCTGAGAAAAAAATAGCTAAACTAATATTTTTTCTTTTCCCATCACACAATGGAGAGTTCAAAGTTAACAATCTTTCTAGTTGTTTTCTAGGCACCTCTTTTGGAGCAGCCATTATAAAGCATATTTTAAATACTTTGATTTCTGAAACACCAGGCGAAGCAACTGATGCACAGATAATACTTGAAAGTCTTGAAATTGCTAAAGCCTTTGAACCCAGCATGACACCAAAAAGGAGAAGGTCGATTCAAGCAGAATTAGGGGAATTCTTACAAACTTTAAGAGAAGCTATGGATGAAAGCCGTTCGTTAGATATTCAAAATAGAAATCTGCCAATCAATATTTTAATGAGCTATCTGTGGGAAAAATCCAGAACTTATGAAGAAGCAATAAGGGGCTTAACTATCTACCCCGAAACAGAAGCAGTAGCATATACCCAAGCAGATGTAATTCGAGAAGCTGAAATTATTACGCATTTAAAAGAATCAGACCCATCCAAAATATTTCCCCCTATACTGGATAAAGTTGTTCTTAAATTTGGTGAAGTACAACATGCAGATTGTGCTGAAGTGACGGTTAGAAATTTCTTAAATTTAATTCTTCTAAATTCAAATGGTAGTGTTAAAGATGAATTTGTTTATTTAGTAAGCAACTCTTCTTTCTTAAGCGGCTTGTATAGCTTAACAAACTTCAGTAGCAACCTATTAAACGATGAGGAAAAAGCTCGTCAATGGCATGAAGCCCTAATGTCCATTAGCGTTATATGTACCCCAGAAAATCCTGAAACAGAAATGGAAACAGGGTTTGATAACTTTATTTCCACCCTTAATAAAATTTTAAAAATAACAACTATCGCTGACACTGCTGAGGATCAACTTAACACAATTTGCAGAACACTATCAGACGAAAATACCATAATTGATTGGTATAAAGACTCTGGCGCAAAAGGGACTATATACTATTCGGACAGAGTAATCATTTCTATGCGAACATCCAGAAAAACTAAAAGATTTAGCATTAATCAAAGCGTAGGACACGCTTACATTGCCTTTTAATTTTTCTCGGCTTTATATTTTATTTCAGCTAAATCTTTTTGCAAATGTTGCAAAGCCATCCAACGTTGAAACAAAACGCTTTTGATCATCTGGATTTACAAATCCGCTTTCATTCAATGCTTGATGGGCAACACCCAAACTAAACATTTCAGGATAAACGTAACTTCCAAGTCCCTCTAAAGGAATGCGTGTCTGCCAAAGCCCTCGGATGCCTGCTATTGACCCCATGGATGCTGCAAGAAGCAAAACAGGCTTTTTTGCAAGCGGCATGGGGCGCACTCGAGATACCCAATCGATGGTATTTTTCAAAACCCCAGAAATAGAATAATTATATTCAGGGCTTGCAATAATCAGCGCTTGGGCTTGTTCAATACTTTTGGCAAGTTTTTGTACCCCTTCTGGAATGCCTACAGCTTCTATATCGCCACTATATAAAGGAATTGACAGCTCATTAAGATTAGCAACATCAGGTTGCTCACATTGCAAGAATTGCGTCGCCAAATGAAGCAATTTTGTATTGAAAGAATCTTTTCTCAAAGACCCAGATAGAAAAAAGTAGTGCATATTTTGCTTTAACTAGATTTTGATACAGTTTATCTAAATTTTTAATTTTACAAAACTCTAAATTTACATATACAATGCTTGTATAGCTTTATTAGAAATACTGCATGGATATTACTAAGATTGCGACACACGGCATTAGGGGCACAAGCCCAAAGAAGCTTGAAAGAGTTAAGGGAGACGAAAAATTCTCTCTTGGGGAGAGCTCTACAATTGCTGAAACATTTGCCCCCATGGAAATCAAACTGAGCCCGATTGATGCGCTGTTTTTAAATTTAGACTCCAGACGTAGAGGGCAAAAGCAGGCAATTGAAAAAGGGGATAAAATCTTAAAGCAGCTAGATGAGCTGCGCTTAGATATTATTACCGGCAGTATTCCCAAAGACACATTAGAAAATATTACTTCTCTTTTGAAGGATCAAATTGAATCAACTGTTGACGAACGCCTGCGCAACATTTTATTGGAAATAGAAACACGCGCCAGAGTTGAGCTGGCAAAGTTAGAGAGATAAATAACGCTTAAGTTATGTAATAAATTGATAACATCTGGCGGCACCTTTAAAATAGCTAATTCAATAAAACTGTTAGTTTTGCAATAATGTCTGATAAGGTAATTTCTGATAAAATACCAATAAATTTTGCATCACAATCAGACCAATCAATTGACCTTATTTGATCGCATAATACTACCCCTTGAATCGTATCAAGATTGTCATCAATTTTGTATATCTAAAGTATATACATTTACAGCTACCTACATTTCTTGAGTAAACCCTACTTCGGTTAGTGTGTTGTCAATTTGGCAACCTTCCATAAGAGCTAACAAAAACTTCAGGTAGCATTCATTGAAAGGCAGATTATGACCACCATTATACCAAAACATCCTGAAAGGATTGCCGGCTGAAGTTAATGCGCTAGCAAAAGTTCTAATATCATTTGCTGAGCATCTAATATCCACTTTTCCATGCACCATAGAAAAAGGTGCTGACAACTGTCCATTCACTAAATTTACAGGCATGAAAGAATTATAAAATATTTTGGGGTCAGTTGTGCCCACAATCGTCTCTCTGTTTGCCCAAGGTGATGAGTCATTATCTACATAAGCAGCTTGTGCAACAATTGATTGAAAGTTAAATAATTTTGGCAATCCTGCTTGTTCGTGTAAAAAATCCCAACGCAAAGCAAAAGAAGCAGCAACAAAGCCACCATAACTGCAACCATATAAATGCGTTTGTTCTGGTTTTTCAATTAAGTGCTTGTGTATAGCATCATGAAAAATGTGTAGTAGTTGGTGTAAATTTTTGCGTCCCATTTCGCCAATACCCTTAAAGTAATGGCTCCACCCATGCCCTGTACGAAGACTTTCCTGAGGAATAATCACAGCCCAGCCAGCTTGCGTGAAAGTTTTTATGAACAGAGAATACCCTCCTGTATATGCGCCTTCAGGCCCACCATCCATCATAACCAGTGTTTTTCCATTGGACAAACCATCGACAGGAGGCACGTAAAAATATGGTACCGCATGCCCCTCAACATCAACACTGTATATTTGCAGTGGTTGGTGAAATTGATCTTCATTGCCTAATAAATAGATTGTTGGACTAAATGAATGAATTTCAGCATAGAATTGCAGAAGAGAATTTTCAGGAAAGCTAACGAACATTTTATCAAAATTATTCTCTTCATTTAAATGAAAAGACTCAACTGATAAAGTTCGATCAGCATAATGTTTTCCTTGACTCTTCCACTGCCGACGAAGATCTTCAAGGAGAGAATCATATTCAGCTTGAAGAGTTAATACGCTAGAGGGTGGAAAACGCCAAAAAAAACTTCCAGCGCTATAATCTTGTAACGCCAAAATCTCACAAGGATTTTTAGTGGAGGCTGTGAACGATCCACAAATAAGCTGAATAGGAAAATCATTTACGTTTGTCGATTCAAATACATATTCCAAATTAAGCCATTCCATGGTTAGCCCAGTATCAGCGTAAGAAAATCGATACACTTGATCTGCTCCATTTACCCGCAAACTTTGAGCAGGGAATAGCCCTTCATGGATAATTTTCCAATCTCCATTCTGAATTATCCAGTATTGCGCAACCAAAGTTGCTGGCAATGTATGTCGAGCAAATAATAAATTACCTGCATTACTAAATGCTAATTCATGCCAATGCAGTTCAAGTGGATGAACCGGCAATGCTTCTTGTAATGTCATATTTTCTAGATTAATTTTCTTTGCATAGGAATGCCCATCTAGCCCTTGGTACCTAACAAACATGCCGTCCGCCTTTATACTATCAGCCTTTGCTCTAAAAAGTTCAGTTTGTTCACAATCCGTAGCCCAAAGGCGCCTGAATACAATGGCCCGCTCAACGCCTACATCCAATGGATCAACGAGAAATGCTAAAACATTTCCTTTACTGTCGCTTATAATATTACAGGCATGACCTGGGTATAAAGTTTGAATTTGCTTTTCTCGCTGTTCTGGATAATACAGCCAATCGTCTTCCGAAATGGATTTCCAGTTAGTATAATCAAATTCCCAGCAAAAAATTTCACTAGCATTTTCAGGATTTTTTGACCTTAACTGTAAGAAACCATTGTGCAGCGTAAACTCAGTAAAATATAAATCACTCTGATTTTCAGGGCATATTACTGTAAGCGTTACACCAGTTGAGTTAGAGCCATAAATACTGAAAAGCTGCCCTTCACCATCACGAACTTGACACCAAACAAAATCAGAGAATGATTCGCAAGTACTCATTCCTGTTAATGTAATCATGTCCTTGATTTCACCAAATCTTTGGGTAAGAGCAGTTAAACAATACTGTTTTACGTCTTCAGGGTTATTGATATAACTAGGTACTGATGGACAGCGTGGAGAACAAGCACCACCCAATGGCCCAGGAGCAAGAACAGTACTTGCACAAAAACCAAATGTAAGAATCAAACAAGAGAAAAATCTAACCATTTTATTGTGTTGTGTAAATCTATTAATTTGAATTATTGTTACCATAAGTGATATTTAATCAAAACAAAAAAGAGAGCTAAGGTCTCATTCAATACAAACTCACCATCCCCTCCCAAACAAATGCATTTCCACAAAAATTTTCCGTGATATACTTAAACAATCCAATGTAAATTTAAGCAGCATTGAAAGAATTTTTAGACGCCCTCTTATTATCTTTGGGCCCCGACTTGCAAAAAGTCGACTCAATGACTGACCCCACAAGTATTGTGGTGTTTCCAGCAAGCATTGTTCGGGTGCTAATGCTGCTGCGTGATCACCCTAAAATGAAATTTTTACAGCTGATTGATTTAGCAGGGGTAGACTATCCTGATCGTCTTCTTCGATATCAGCTTGTGTATCATTTGTTAAGTCATTCTGTAAACACGCGACTAATGGTAAAAATAGAAACAGATGGATCAGTTGCAATACCTTCTGTTATTAATGCTTTCCCTAATGCTAACTGGTATGAACGTGAAGTCTGGGATATGTTTGGAATTCCCTTTGATAATCACCCAGACCTAAGGCGTATTCTGACCGATTATAATTTTACAGGCCACCCTTTACGCAAAGATTTTCCCCTTTCAGGATACAACGAAATAACGTTCAACCAAGATCTTGGAAAAGTTGAATATAAAAAATTGGATCTTGAGCAACCTTTTCGCAAATTTGATTTTTTAAGCCCTTGGGAAGGTCAGTGGGAAGATCTATTGAAGGACGAAAAAGAGGCTCATCAGCCATGAGCGGTAATAAGTATACTATCAACTTTGGCCCACAGCACCCAGCCGCACACGGAGTATTGCGCCTGGTTTTAGATTTAGATGGCGAAGTTGTCGACCGGGCAGACCCTCATATTGGTTTTTTGCATCGTGGCACAGAAAAACTTATAGAAAATAAGACCTATCTGCAGGCCATTCCATATTTTGATCGCTTAGATTATGTTTCGCCCATGAATCAAGAGCATGCCTATGTACTGGCGATTGAAAAATTATTAGGAATAACAGCGCCCATTCGCGCGCAATACATACGCGTATTATTTAGTGAATTAACCCGCATTGCTAATCATTTACTTAATATTGGCACGTTCGTGCTTGATGTTGGCGGTATGACCCCATTCTTGTGGGCATTTGAAGAACGTGAAGTTATTATGGGCTTTTATGAAAAAGCTAGTGGTGCCCGCTTGCATGCAGCTTATTTCAGGCCGGGTGGTGTTCATCAGGATTTAAGTCAAAATCTATTAGATGAAATTCACCAGTTTGCCATGCGCTTCCCAACCACTATCAATGACATTGAAAATTTAGTTACAAACAATCGTATATTTAAGCAACGCACTGTAGACATTGGCGTTATTAGCGCAAAAGATGCCATTGCCTGGGGGTTATCAGGCCCAATGCTCAGGGCTTCAGGGGTAGCATGGGATTTAAGGAAATCTCAACCATGTGAAATTTATGAAGAGCTAACCTTTGATATTCCAATTGGCAAACATGGCGATTGCTACGATAGGTACTTAGTTCGTGTTGCTGAAATGCGTGAATCGGTCAAACTAATTTTGCAATGTTTAGAAAAAATGCTACAAGGCCCAGTGACCCATGAAAATAAAAAAATAGCCCCCCCAAAACGTAATGAAGTAAAAACCTCGATGGAAGCACTTATTCATCACTTCAAGTTATACACAGAAGGGTTTCATGTCCCAACAGGCGAAGTATACGTAGCGATTGAAGCTCCAAAAGGAGAGTTTGGAGTGCACCTAATTTCAGATGGAACAAATAAACCTTACCGGTGTAAAATACGCGCTCCTGGTTTTGCATTTTTACAAGCACTTGATCATATGAGCCGAGGACATTTATTATCAGATGTGGTCGCAATTTTAGGCTCTATGGATATTGTGTTTGGGGAGATTGATCGCTAATGACATTCACATTTACCAAAGAAAATCTTTGTGAGATTGAAAATATTTTAAAGAAATATCCACCAGAACAAAAAGCCAGCGCTGTTCTTCCTTTGCTAGATTTGGCGCAACGTCAAAATGCAGGATGGTTAAGCCCTAAAGCAATCGAAGTTGTTGCTAATTTTTTAAGCATGCCTGAAATTCGTGTATTTGAAGTCGCAAGTTTTTACAGCATGTTTAATTTAAAACCAGTCGGTAAATACCATGTTCAGGTTTGTGGCACCACACCATGCATGCTTTGTGGTTCAGAAGAAATTCTAAAAACCTGCGAGAAAGAATTAGGCGTAAAAACAGGTGCGACCACAGAAGATGGTATGTTTACCTTATCAGAAGTTGAATGTTTGGGCGCTTGTGTAAACGCCCCTGCCCTGCAAATTAATGATGATTTTTATGAGGATTTATCACCCGAATCAATCACCAATATTATTAAAACATTAAAGGCTGGTAAAAAGCCAAAAGTTGGCTCGCAAACGAATCGTCAATGTTCGAAAGCAGCTTCATGTTAAAACCTCAAGATCGCATATTTTCTAACCTTTATGGCGAAGCACCTTGGAATTTAAAATCTGCAAAATCCCGAAATGATTGGGACAACACGAAAGCTTTTATTGCAAAAGGCCAAGACTGGATTATTGAAGAGGTAAAAGCTAGCGGGCTTAGAGGGCGTGGTGGAGCTGGATTTTCAACAGGGATGAAGTGGTCTTTTATGCCAAAAGACAGCTCAAAGCCGCATTATTTAATAATAAATGCAGACGAAAGTGAGCCAGGCACTTGCAAAGACCGCGACATATTACGTAACGAACCACACAAATTATTAGAAGGTACAGCCATTGCTAGCTGCGCAGTTGGCGCTCATGTTGCATATATTTACGTGCGCGGTGAATATTTTCGCGAAGCAGAAATACTACAAACAGCTATTGATGAAGCATATGACGCAGGTTTTTTTGGCAAAAAATCAGAAAAAACAATCGGCTGGCATTTAGATGTTTACTTGCATCGGGGCGCTGGCGCGTACATTTGTGGTGAAGAATCCGCATTAATGGAAAGCCTAGAAGGAAAAAGAGGATTTCCGCGCATAAAACCTCCTTTCCCTGCACAATCTGGTCTGTATAATTCACCCACAACTATTAATAATGTGGAGTCTATCGCAGTTGTTCCAACAATTTTAAGACGTGGCTCTGCGTGGTTTTCAAACATTGGCCACCAAAATAACACTGGTACAAAAATCTTTTCTATTTCTGGACACGTTAATAATCCATGCAACGTAGAAGAAGAAATGGGTATTCCGTTGCGTGAATTAATTGATAAACATGCCGGTGGCGTTCGCGGGGGATGGAACAATTTAAAGGCAGTTATTCCAGGTGGATCATCAGTTTCGCTTTTGCCAAAATCTATTTGTGATGACGTATTAATGGATTTTGATTCACTGCATGCTGCACAGAGTGGCCTAGGCACCGCGGCAGTTATTGTGATGGATCAATCAACCGATATTATCAAGGCTATTGCTCGATTATCAAAATTTTATATGCATGAGAGCTGTGGACAATGTTCACCATGCCGCGAAGGCACAGGGTGGATGTGGCGCATGATGGAAAGACTTGCTAAAGGACAAGCTGAAATTAGTGACATTGATTTACTACATCGCGTTTCGAAACAAGTAGAAGACCATACAATTTGCGCGTTAGGAGATGCTGCAGCATGGCCAGTTCAAGGACTAATTCGCCATTTTCGCCCTGAAATAGAAGCGCGCATTTTAAATTCATCAGAGGCTTTAAATGTTTCTTAACAACCTTCGATATATACTAAATACTATCCGGACCATAACGGTAGAAGACCATACAATTTGCGCGTTAGGAGATGCTGCAGCATGGCCAGTTCAAGGACTAATTCGCCATTTTCGCCCTGAAATAGAAGCGCGCATTTTAAATTCATCAGAGG